>UPTN01000288.1_pt1 | contig 27512 bp, 26 predicted proteins | sample 2160111 | NCBI WGS metagenome assembly UPTN01 (sample SAMN06265058, study PRJEB28932) | marine metagenome | isolation source: Columbia River Estuary | place: USA:Columbia River Estuary, USA | collected 2014-05-05
TGAGCCCGAGCTTGAACCCGAGCTTGAACCCGAGCTTGAACCCGAGCTTGAACCCAGGCTTGCGGAGCCGGCAGTTCCGGATCGCCTGGAAGCAGCCAGGGTGGACCCCCAGTTGCTGGATGAACTGCTCAACTACGCCGGCGAAGTCAGTATCTTCAGGTCCAGGCTGGAACAGCAGGTCAAATCCATCGACTTCAATGTTCAGGAACTGTCCCAGACGGTTACCCGGCTAAAAGATCAGTTACGCAAGCTCGAGATGGAAACCGAGGCCCAGATTATTCATCGTCACCAGGGTGATGCTGACGGTGACCGGAGCTTCGACCCGCTGGAGATGGATCGCTATTCTCTGATCCAACAGCTTTCCCGGGGTCTCGCCGAGACTTCCGGTGACGTGGACAGTATCAAGACCCTGATCCAGAACCTGGTCCGGGATGCAGACACTTTGCTGGTGCAACAGGGTCGCGCTGCTAGCGGTTTGCAAGACGGCCTGATGCGTACCCGGATGGTGCCTTTCTCCCGCTATGCGCCGCGTCTTTCAAGAGTGGTGAGACAAATCGCCCAGGAATCCGGTCATCGCGCCGAGATCCGTGTCGAGGGCGCCGGGGCTGAGCTGGACAGGCAGGTGGTAGAAAAAATGTTGCCGTGTCTGGAGCATATGCTCCGCAATGCAGTCATTCACGGTATCGAGCCACCTGCTGAGCGCTCCCGTGCGGGCAAGGCCGGCACCGGCATCCTGACCGTGGCACTGAAGCGAGAAGGCTCCCAGGTCATTATCGAGGTAGGTGATGATGGACGCGGCCTGAACCTGGAAGCGATACGCGCCAGGGCAGTACAGCGTGGCCTGGTACGTTCAGAGCAAATCCTGACCATGGACCAGGCGATTCAACTGGTGTTCGAGCCTGGATTCAGCACCGCCGAGAGCGTGACCCAGTCCGCCGGTCGCGGAGTGGGCATGGACGTGGTCGCCAGCCAGGTTCGCAAGCTCGGTGGCAGCGTTTCGTTGCGAACCACCCCTGGCGAGGGAACAGTGATCAGCACCAGGCTGCCGTTCTCCATGGCAATCAGCCAGGCCATGATTGTTCAGGTCAGTGACGAGTTGTTTGCGGTACCTCTGCCCACCGTGGAAGGGGTGGTACGGATCGCCAGGGAAGAGCTGGAAAGCAAGCTTGAGGATCCGGAAAACGCCTTCACGGAGTCTGGCGGTCACGTGTATAAACTTCAGTTTCTTGCCCAGTTCCTGGGTTTGCAGGCTGCGGCAATACCGGAAGACGAGCCGACAATTCCGGTGATCCTGGTGCGCGCCGGCGAGCACAGCGCGGCATTGATTGCCGAGAATATGCTTGGCAGCCGGGAAATCGTTGTGAAGTCGATTGGGCCGCAGCTGTCCAGTATCGAGGGACTGGCGGGCGCGACTATCCTGGGCGACGGCCAGGTTGCGTTGATTCTTGATACACCGTCATTGCTGCGCTCTCACGCAGGCTCTGCTTCGGAACCGACCGTTGTTGAGCCCCGTGTCGAGGATTACCAGACACTGGTGATGGTGGTTGATGATTCCATTACCGTGCGTCGGGTGACCCAGCGATTGCTGGAGCGCAACGGTATGCGGGTAATGACTGCCAAGGATGGAGTGGATGCCCTGGAGCAATTACAGGAGCATCGCCCGGACGTGATGTTGCTGGATATTGAGATGCCTCGAATGGATGGTTACGAATTGGCGAGCAGCATACGCAAGGATTCTCGCCTGGCAGAGATTCCGATAATTATGATTACCTCGCGAGTGGGTCAGAAGCATCGTGCTCGAGCTATCGAGATCGGGGTGGATGACTACCTTGGCAAGCCTTACCAGGAATCCCAACTGCTGGATGCTATCGAGCAGTTGGTCAATCAGGGACGAACCAATGTCTGGTGACATGCAACCTGAGGAGCTTTACTCACTGCTGGTGCCGTTAAATGGACAGCGCCTGCTGGTGCCGCGCACCTGTGTGGCAGAGGTCATGGGTTACAACGCGCCTATCCAGGTTGAGGGTACTCCCGACTGGTTCCTCGGGCGGGTTAACTGGGCCGGGCGCAGTATTCCCCTGGTGTCCTTCGAAGGTGCCATGGGTGAGGCCGTGCCTGACCTGATCGGACGTGCCCGGATCGCTATCATCCACGGGGTAACCGAGCGTCTGAAGCCTGCGAGCTACGGCATTCTTACCCTGGGTTTCCCCCAGTTGATGAAGGTAAATGGCAAGGTCTTGTCGACTGATGAAAGCATGGTGTTTGGTCCGGACAAGCCGGTGATTTGCCGGGTAAATATGCTTAACGAGAGACCCCTGATTCCCGATCTGGCGCGACTCGAGGAAATGATCGCCCAGGCCCAGGAAGAGGCCGATTACCTGTAACCGGATTCACCGGTATTCAGAAATCTCCCCAGCGACTTAATAGCGCCGCCATGGCTGCCAGGCCGGCAGTTTCTGTGCGCAGAATTCTTGGCCCCAGGCGCAGGCCCTGGAACCCGGCCTGCTCCAGGAGTTGGTATTCCCGATCATCGAATCCGCCTTCGGGGCCGATGGCGATACATGCCTCCGGAGGCGATTCAGGTAGTTGGGCGATACGCATCGTAGCATCGGCACGCAAGGTCAGCTTCAGGGCGAATGCCTCTACCTGGGCAAGACCGTCTTCCAGTGACACCGGGTCGCTGATCTGCGGCACCCGGTTCCTGCCGCATTGCTCGCAGGCGCTGATGGCCACCTGTTGCCAGTGTCCGCGACGGCGCTCGGCCCGGTCTCCCTTGAGCTTCACCATGCTGCGCAGACTGGTCACCGGGACGATACGGTGTACCCCCAGTTCGGTGGCCTTTTGAATGGTCCAGTCCATGCGTTCGCCGCGGGAGACTCCCTGGATCAGGGTCACTGGTACCGGCGCTTCCCGCTCGATGTGGTTGTGGCCGAGCAGGTTTAGCTGCACCTTGTCGCCCTGGACGCTTTCGATGCTGGCCCGATGTTCGCCACCCAGGCCATCGAACAGGATCAGTTCGTCACCGGCACGCATCCGCAATACCCGGGCAACGTGCTGCCCCGACTGGCCTGACAGGGTCAGTGATTCCTGATCGTTCAAGCCGTCCTGGTAATAAATTCGGGTTACTCGCATTAGTTACCGCCTTGGGTCTGGGGGGTCTATGCAAAATTGTTGAATGAGGGCCTGTAATTGATCCATTCCCGGATTGAGACTGGCCAGCGCAATAAATTCATCCGGTTGATGGGCCACCGAGATATCCCCGGGTCCCATGATGACAGTTTCCATGCCCAGCGCAGTCAGGAAGGGTCCCTCGGTGCCGAAGTCCACGGCGGAGGCCTGCTGACCGGTGAGTTGTTCACAGGCTCGGACCAATGCGCTCTCGGGGGAGGTCTCCATGGCTTCGATTCCTTCAAACAGGGCCTGGAAACTGATTTCAAGATCCAGTTTCGTGGCGACCTGCCTGAGTCGCTGGTGCAAAGTCTGCCTGGCTTCAGCCAACCCCAGTCCCGGAGTGGTGCGCAGATCGATATGTAATTCGCAGGCCGGGCAAATTCGATTGGGATTGTCGCCACCTTCGATCCGCCCCAGGTTCAGTGTCGGGTGAGGCACCGGAAAGTCCTCGTGCCGATGGCTGTGGGCGAGTTCATCCCGCCATTGCATCAAGTCCTGCATCAGCATGACCATTCCGTCCAGGGCATTTCGCCCTCCCGCGGGATCGCTGCTATGCCCGGGAGAGCCCACCAGTCGAATGGCCTCCATCAGGATGCCCTTGTGCGCCCGGACTGGTACCCCGCAGGTGGGTTCTCCAATCACGGCCCAGCGACCCAGCCGGCGTTGGTCGGCCAGCAGGGCGCGTGCGCCTTGCATGCTGCTTTCTTCATCGGCGGTGGCAAGGATGACCAGCGGTGCCTGCAATCGCGCCTCCTGGCTCAGGTAGGCCGCTTCAACGGCCATGGCAAGGAAGGCCTTCATGTCGGTTGCGCCCAGTCCGTACAAGCGGCCCTCACGCTGCGTGAGCACGAATGGGTCGCTGTTCCAGCGGGAGGCATCAAAGGGCACCGTATCGGTATGCCCGGAAAGAACCAGTCCACCGTTACCGTTGCCACGCCGGGCAATCAGGTTGACCTTGTCCCTGTCCTGCCCCACCGGCTGCAATTCCACCTGGAAGCCCAGGGGTTCCAGCCATTGGGCCATACGTTCACAGACCAGGCGGTTTCCGGTGTCGAACCGGGGGCTCACCGAACTCATGGAGGGCAGGGCAACCAGTTCGGCGATCATTTCCAGCAGTGAGGGTATTGGACGGCTCATGCTGGAATTCTGCGTGGGGTGGGCCCGGGCTTCAAGCCTGCTTTGCGCGGAAGTCGGGAAATCGGGACAATAGATCCATGCAAATCGATATCAAGACAGGTCTGGTCGCCCAGGCAAGACAGGTGAGTTCGCCGAACTGGGACGAACGTCCGCAGATTGAGCCGCCGGACTTGCTGGTGATTCACGGGATCAGTCTACCTCCCGGGGATTTCGGTGGTCCCTGGATAGACCAGCTTTTTACCAATTCGCTCCAGTCGGCTGCCCACCCGTATTTCGCCGAGATCGGTCATTTGAAGGTGTCCAGCCATCTGCTGATCCGCAGGGATGGCGAACTTGTGCAATATGTTCCGCTAAACAAGCGTGCCTGGCATGCGGGCCAGTCCTGCTTCAAGGGGCGCGAGTGCTGTAATGATTTTTCAATTGGTGTCGAGTTGGAAGGCACCGATGAGCTCCCCTATGCCGAGGAGCAGTATCAAGTGCTAAATCAACTTGTCGCGGCGCTGCTCAGTGCCTATCCTTCAATAACAGCGGACAGTATTGTCGGCCATTCCGACATTGCTCCGGGCCGCAAGACCGATCCCGGAACCGCCTTTGATTGGAACCGCCTGTTTGCCTGACCGGCGACCTGCCGCGAAACGCCCAGTGCCTGAGAGTCGTTTATGAACCTGATCGCCCTGTTCCTCGGATTGATACTGGAACGCGTGCTGACAAAGATGCTGCATCTTCGTGATCTGCGTTGGTTCGACCGGTATTTTGACTGGGGCTTTAATCAAATGCGCGGCAGGGGCAAAGCTGTCTGCCTGCTGATTGGCGTGTTCATGGTGTTACTGCCGTGTCTGCCGTTTGCCATCATCGCGATATATTTCTCCCACTTGCTCGGTGGCGTTCCCTACCTGGCTTTCGCGGCGATTGTGTTGTTGTTCTCACTGGGTCCCCGGGATCTGGGCAGCGAAGTGGAGGATTACTGCAAGGCGGTGGAAGCCGGTGACCAGGAAACTTCCCGGCGTGTTGCCAAGGAATTGCTGGAGGAAGATGCACCGCGTCGCGCCGCCGCCAGGGACAGGGCACTCGAAGATGCCGTGTTTGTCCAGGCCAACAACCGGCTGTTCGGAGTAATTTTCTGGTTCATCATCGCTGGCCCGGTGGGCGCCTGGTTGTTCAGGGTTATGGACCTGATGAGACGGCGGGCCCAGTTCGAGGCCTGGCGTGACGGCAAGGTCGATCCCGAGGAACTGGACTTCCTCAGTGCTGCCAAGCGATTGCACTGGCTACTGGCATGGGTACCCTCGCGTTTGCTGGCCCTGGGTTACGCGCTTGCAGGGAGCTTCGAAGATGCCGTGGCGGACTGGCGTTCGTATTACCAGGAATGTTCCCCGCACTTTTTTGATGCTAATGAGGACGTGGTGGCCTGCGTTGGCAAGGGCGCCCTGGCACTGGACGGTCTTGATGACAACCAGGCCCAGGTGGGTCGCCTCCGGGCGGCAATGCGCCTGGTAAACCGGACGTTCTTTATCTGGATCACCGTGATCTCGCTGATCACCCTGTTCGGCTGGGTCCTGTAGCCCAATTATGATCTTGTTCCGCCCATTGCTGGTCCTACTGGGGCTGTTCGCCATGCCATTATTTGCGCAGCCTGCCTCCCGCGTGGTCACACTTGCCCCGAACCTGGCGGAAATGGTTTACGCGGCGGGGGCCGGCGATACGTTGGTGGGGGTTGTTGCATACAGTGATTATCCCGAGCAGGTAAAGACTCTTCCTGGCGTGGGCGACGCCTTCCGGGTGGATTTCGAGCGCCTCTCTGCATTAAAGCCGGACCTGGTGCTGGGGTGGGGAGGGGGAAATCCCACCCACTTGCTGGACCGTGTCAGGGAACTGGGCTTCAGGGTGGAGGTGCTGACGCCCCGCACATTGGATGATGTGGCGGAACACCTTGAGCGTATTGGTGAGTGGACCGGGCATATCGGCCAGGCCGAAGCCGCCGCCGCCGAGTACCGTCAGCAACTGGCCGGGTTGCGCCAGCGCTACGCCGGGGTTGAGAAGATAACCGTGTTTTACCAGGTCTCCGCACAGCCGCTGTACACCATCACCAACCGGCAGTTCACCGGTCAGATCATCGAACTCTGCGGTGGGCAAAATGTGTTCGGTTCCTTGAGTGAACTGGCGCCGGTGGTCAGTCCTGAAGCCGTGGTGGCTGCAGATCCCCGGGTAATCCTGACTGGCAATGAGCAGGCGAAAGACGTCATCTCACTGTGGTCGCGGTGGCCGACCATGCAGGTCATCGGCAAGTCCGGGGTAATCGGTGTCGACGCCAGGCTGACCGCCCGGGCCAGCCCGAGATTGATGGAAGGCGCGCGCCAGGTATGCGATGCGCTGGACCGGGTCCGCTCCGAAGAGCATGCCCAATAGTCAGTAAAGGTTCAGGATTCGGTGAACTCACGCTGCCAGATGACTTCCTGTCCCTGGGCGTGCCGGGCAAGCACCCGGGCAATAACAAACAACAAGTCCGAGAGGCGATTCAGGTAGTGCAAGACTGCAGGGTTAATGTCCTCGGTACGGCCGAGGGTCGTCACTCTCCTCTCCGCTCGCCGACAAATTGTCCTGGCAAGGTGGCAGGCAGCCGCCGCCTCTCCGCCACCGGGCAGGATGAAATCTTTTAGCGGTGGCAGATCAGCATTGAAAGCGTCCAGCTGTTCTTCGAGTCGGGTGACGTGTGCGTCGTTCATCGCCGTATACCCGGGCAGGCATAACTCTCCTCCCAGGTCGAACAGATTGTGCTGAACCCGGGTAAGACAGGTGTGCACATTCTCGGGAAGGTCTTTACACGCAAGTACCATGCCTATGGCGCTGTTGGCTTCATCCACCGTGCCATAGGCTTCTACCCGTGCATCATCCTTGGCAATGCGAGAACCATCGCCCAGTCCGGTGGTGCCGTCATCCCCGGTACGGGTGTAAATCTTGCTGAGTCGATTTCCCATGTCTTGGCTCCTGTCTGATCCTGAGGATCAGAAACTTCGGTAGTTAACCGAAAGATACACCCCTCGGCCCGAGGTGGTGTAACCGGCGACGGTCTGGTACTGCTTGTCCAGCAGGTTTTCCATCTTGCCCTGTAGCCACCAGCTCTTGCCCAGGCTCATCCGTGCAGTGAGATTGAACAAGGTATAGCCAGGCAGGCGGGTTGCGCTGGGAAAGCCGTAGTCCGAGCGCTCGCCGGTGCTGAGCATATCCAGTCCCAGTTCATGAGCGCCGAATCCACGCACCAGGGATGCGCTCAGGCTTTGCTTTGCACGGCGGAGCAGTGTTTCCCCGGTGTCCCTGTCCTCGGGATCCTGGGATACAGCTTCTGCGCGGAACTGCCAGTCCTGGTCAATGTATTCATAACCGGCTTCGATTCCCTGGATGCGTGCCCGGGCGACGTTCTGGTTGATGCCTTCGAAGGTGTTGAAGTCCAGGATCACGTAGTCGATGAGGTTGTCGATTTCGTTGTTGAATGCCCTGACCCACACCTGCTGCTTAGGGTCCAGCTGATAGCTTGCCCCCAGTTCCATGTTGGTGCTGGTCTCGGGAAGCAGGTTGGGATTGCCTCCGTAGCCATACCGTTCGGAGCTGTTTGGCGCCCGGAAGCCGGTGCCTGCGCCGGCGTTCAGCCGCAAGGCGGGAGTGACGCTGTATGCATAGTCCAGGTTCCAGGTGTTGTGTGAACCCGCGGTTTCGTGGTCGGTGTAGCGCAAGGCGGCAACCAGGTCATGGGCGCCGTTGCGTATCTGGTCTTGCAGGTAAACGGCGTTGATATCCGTGGATTCATCGTATCCGGTGCCAAAGCTCAGGGCCCGGGTATCTTCCGAGGACAGGTACAGACCGGCGCTGAACAGGTGCTCACCGGCGTGGAAATCATTCTGCCAGTCCAGGGTGTCTCGCTCGGTGATAAAAAAGTCGCTGCCCTGGTTCTGGCTTAATTCATCCACGACCCGGCTGAGCATCACAGAGGTTTGCCAGTTCCCGGCAAGGGGGGCCTCGAGTTGCATGGTGGTGGCCTGGTTTCGGAAGTCCTGGTCCAGGGGGGTCAGGAAGAAATCCAGGTACTCGGTGTTGCCCTGGGCTTCCCAGTGGCGAACGCTAAGGAGGACTTCCCCCAGGTTCAGTTCACCGAATACATTGGCAGTTCGATTGTCGTGGCCACGATCCAGGTCGGTGTCGGTCTGAACAGGAAACCCGTCGGTTTCCATCCAGCTAACGCTGGCTCCCATGGAGCCTGATTCTCCGCTGATCCTGCCGTCAAAGGATGCGTCCCGTGTGGCATAGCGACCGGCGCCAAGACTGGCGGACACACCACTTTGCGCCTTGCGCAGGGTGATAATATTGATAACCCCGCCGATAGCCTCTGAACCATATAGCGAGGAACGAGGTCCTTTGACGATTTCGATCCGTTCCACCATCTCGGGGCTGATCTGCTGCAGCGCGGCTCCGCCAGCGGTACCAGGGTTGATTTTCACCCCGTCAATCATCACCAGCGTGTGGTTGCTTTCCGTGCCCCGTATGAACACTGAGGTGGGCTGACCCGGGCCGCCGTTTCTAGCGATGTCCAGGCCGGCATGAAATTTGAGTAAATCAGCCAGGTCTGTGGCCATGCTGCGTTCGATGGTGGCCCGGTCGATCACGATGATCGGCGCGGATACCTTGTCCGCAGCCAGGGAGGTCCGGGTCGCGGTAACCACAACGTTTTCAATCGGTTCAGATTGCTCTTGAGCGAGCGACAGGGCAGGGACGCTCAATAAAGCGAGCAGCAGAGACAGAGGGTATTTCATGCAGACAATCCTTTGCGCGACCGCACACCCGCGGGTCGCTACGACTAATGACTTACGCCGATAGAAATTCGAAGTGGATTATCCAAGCGAGCAAAACGAGCAAGCCCGGAGTAACGCCCGCCGCGATACCGGTACCTTTACCAGGCCGGTCTCCGGGCTCTCGAGCGGATAGCACTATCCTGCGTCTGTCGCCTTCCCACGCTCGCATGATGCGCAGTGGCTGTGTCGTTTGGAGCAAACGACGACTGACAGTCGGTCAACTCGATTACCGTTGCGGGGGCAGCGCCGGAATCGCCATCCTGCGTGATGGCTCACCGGCTTCCCGTTAACCTGAAAAGCATTTCAGGTACACCTGGTAGCCGGTATTCTCGACAAGCAGGTACGGTGGTGTCAAGCTCGAACTCTCGAGTAATGAGCAGGAAACAGGCGCAAAAATGCAATCCAGTGAACATCTGTCAGTCGCCCTGAAAGCGGCGAAAGCCGCTGCTGGCGTGATCATGAAGTACTACCAGCAACAGTTTCAGATTGAGACGAAATCCGATCTGTCGCCGGTGACAATTGCCGATATTGAGTCAGAAAAAGTCATTCGCCAGATAATCTCCGAGGCGTTTCCCGGACATGGCTTCTATGGCGAGGAAACCGGGCAGGACAATATCGATGCCGAGTACCTGTGGTTGGTGGACCCGATTGACGGCACCAAGAGTTTTGTCAGGGAGTATCCATTTTTCTCCACCCAGATTGCATTGATGAAGAATGGCGAACTGGTGCTGGGTGTATCCAGTGCGCCTGGATTCCAGGAACTGGCGTGGGCGGAAAAAGGCAAGGGCGCATTTTTGAATGGCAAGCGGCTCGCGGTTAGCGATATCGACAGCATCGAGAGCTGCGCCTTGTCCACCGGTAACCTCAAGACCATGGCCCTGGGTCCGGATTGGGGCAGCCTGGGCAAGTTGATTGCCAGGGTCAGCAGGAACCGGGGCTACGGGGATTTCTATCATTACCATTTGCTTGCTGCCGGCAAGATCGACGTGGTGCTGGAAAGTGATGTGAATATCCTGGACATCGCCGCCACCGCCGTCATCGTGCGCGAGGCAGGTGGGATCTTTACCGACTTGAGTGGTGCAGAGCTGGGCCTGGAGACACGTTCCGTACTGGCCGCCAACGGCCACCTGCATGGCCAGGTTCTGGAGAGCCTGTGAAGCTCCCGGTCTATATCGTTAACGCCTTCTCCCGAGAGTCTTTCCGGGGGAATCCCGCTGCGGTGTGTCCGCTGAGCGAATGGCTGGACGATGCGACCATGCAGCGAATTGCAGCCCAGAACAACTTGTCGGAAACGGCGTTTATTTTGCCCGATGGCAAGGGTTACCAAATCAGGTGGTTCACCCCGGCTGCCGAGGTTTCACTTTGTGGCCACGCCACGCTGGCCTCGGCCGCGGTGGTTCGACGTTTTCTCCAGCCTGACTGCCAGCGGGTGGATTTCCAGTCCATGAGCGGCCGCCTGGGCGTTGAATTTGAGCAAGACAAGATTTTGCTGGATTTCCCGGTGCTTCCCGCAGAGGACGTGGCGGCCCCGGGAAACCTGGTCAGGGGTCTGGGTGTTCAGCCAGCAGAGATCCTGGTGGCCGAGTACTACATGGCCGTGCTGGACTCGGAAGAGCAAGTGCGAGAGCTGGATGTGAATCTTGCAGATTTTGCGACGCTGGATCGCAAGGGCGTGATTGTTACCGCCCCCGGGGATGAGGTGGATTTCGTATCGCGCTTTTTTGCCCCGTTGTTGTCAGTGGACGAGGACCCGGTGACCGGGTCAGCTCACTGCACGCTTGTGCCGTACTGGGCTCAAAGGCTGGGCAAGACGCGTTTGCGAGCCAGGCAGCTTTCCCCTCGTGGTGGCGATTTGTATTGTGAGTTACGCGGGGGCCGGGTGCAGTTGGGCGGTTTTGCCAATTTTTATCTGCAGGGTGAGATCGAGTTCTGAGCCGGGTTCAGGTCAGGGCAAAATACCGGCGTCCCTTCCAGTCAATTTCTTCTACCCGGGTGTTGTAGAGGCGACCCAGGTTGTCTGCGGTGAGTACTTCCTCGCAATGTCCCATCAGCCATTCGCCATCTCCGAAAAGCAGCAGGGCGTGGGTGCAATAAGCGGTTGCGGCATTGGGATCATGCAGGGTGGTCAGTATCGTGCTGCCAGCGCTGGACAGTTCCTGAAGCAGTTTAAGAACGTGCAACTGATGCTGCGGGTCCAGGTGATTCAGCGGCTCATCCATCAGGTAAATATTGGGTTCTTGCGCAAGCACCGCTGCGATCGCCAGGCGTCGTCGTTCTCCGCCTGACAGGGTGTGGATGTTCCTTTGCTCAAGTCCCTGCAAATCCATTAGTCCCAGGGCGCGCCGGGCCAGTTCCACATCTGCTGCGGATTCCCATTGCCAGAAATCAATATGTGGATGACGACCTACCAGCACGGTTTCCAGCACGGTACTGGGAAACGGGTCTTCGTAGGCCTGCATAAGCAGGCCGAGTTGCTTGGCTATCTGTCGGCGGCCAAGGGACTTCAGGGGTTGCTTACCCAGTTGGATTTCTCCACGAGCAGGGGGACGCAATCCTGCCAGGGTATGCAAGGTGAGCGTCTTGCCGGCGCCGTTCTGACCCAGCAGGGCAATATTTTGCCCACCACTGGTGGCCAGGTTCAGATTACTGACCAGGGCGCGACCGGCAACGCAGACGTCTATATTTGAGCAGGCAAGCATGCTGCGCTTTATAGCACTCCAGCACCGGTTCCGGCCACGTTAGTCGACTCTAGAGTGGGTCCAGTGCCGAGGGACCGCTTCCCTTGCCGGTCTCTGAGGGGTAGTGAATATCTACTCCCGCCATGTCGACAAAAGCGGCTTCAATCATGCAGGCGGCCACGTGATCAGCATGCACGGCTCGATACCTGGCCAGTCCGCCGCGCATCAGCGGGCGCAGCAGGGCGGTAACCGGAATAGCCAGGCGTTCGCCCAATCGGAACTCCTTGCGCGGCCCGGTCAGCAGTGAAGGGCGGAATATATGCAGGGCAGGGAAGTCCAGTTGTTGTATGTCCAACTCCGTGGCGCCCTTTACCCGGTTGTAAAAAACCCCGGACACAGGATCTGCACCCAGCGCGGATACCAGCAGGAATCGTTGTGCGCCGGCGTCTCGGGTGATTCTCCCAAGGCTCAGCACATAATCATGGTCTACCTTCTCGAAGGCATCCCGGGAGCCTGCCTTGGCTATGGTGGTGCCGAGGCAGCAATACACATCATCCACTGCAGGCAGGGTTGGTTCTTTCTCGAGGGAGTCGAAGTTAACGACATGTTCTACCAGTCGGGGATGCGCGATTCCCGAGGGTCGCCTGACCAGCGAATGAATGCTGTCGTAGCGACCATCCCCTAGTAGTCTTTGCAGGCAGAAACTGCCAACCAGGCCGGACGCGCCGGCGATTAGTGCGTTACGAGTGCGACGGGTCATGATTTCCTGCCTCCGTGCTGGAGTTTGATGCCTGACGCGATTGACAGGTTCGCCAGGCCAGGGGGTTATCGGGCCCGGTTTGTCTGGAGAAACTGCTTCTCGACCGTTCGTGTCTTCCACCAGTGTCTGATCATATCAGACAGGACATCGGGTGGAATCTATGGTTTTATTGCCTATTGGCACCTGAATAACTGGAGTGATTGGCAATGGCCGCGAGTCTCGAAGAGCAAAGTCATAATTCCCCGATGAAAGAATTGGATCGGATATTCGATTTCCAGAAAAAAGATTTTGCAGCGAGTCCTTATCCGGATGCCCGGGAACGCATCGATAATCTTAAGGTGTTGAAATCCTTGATGCTCGATAACCGGGAGCGCATTGTCGAGGCGATCTCCGAGGACTTCGGATGTCGCGCCAAGAGCGAAACCATTATGTGCGAGATGCTGGTGGCCGCTGAGGGCATCAAGTACGCCATCAGTCACCTGCGCCGCTGGATGCGCCCCTCCAGGCGTCACGTGGGCATGCTTTTCAAGACCACCTCGGCAAAAGTGGTTTATCAGCCCAAGGGTGTGATTGGAATTATCGTGCCATGGAACTATCCGTTGTTCCTGGCCATAGGCCCGGCGATTTATGCCCTGGCGGCAGGCAACCGGGTCATGCTCAAAATGTCGGAGGCAACGCCCCGGACCGGCGCTTTGCTGGAAGAGTTGGTTGCCGCTGCATTTCCCGAGCAGGTCATGGCGGTAATCAACGGTGGCCCGGATGTAGCGGCGGCATTTTCTGCCAAGGCCTTCGATCACATCCTGTTTACCGGGTCGACCAATGTGGGTCGCCTGGTCATGAAAGCAGCGGCTGATAACCTGACCCCCGTGACCCTGGAACTGGGAGGCAAGTCACCCACCATCATCGGGCCTGAGGCCTCCATGGATATGGCGGCGGAGCGACTGGGTTTCACCAAGGCGGTCAATGCCGGGCAGACCTGCGTGGCGCCGGACTATGTGATGGTGCCCGAGGGCAGTCAGCAGGAATTCGTGGCGGCGATAACCAAGGTGTTCTCGGGGATGTATCGCTCCCTGGCAGACAACGATGATTACACGAGCATCATTAACGACCGGCAGTACCAGCGGCTGACCGAACTGCTGGATGATGCACGTGAAAAGGGTGGCCAGCTGATAGAAGTGAATCCTGGCGGCGAAAAGCTGGATCCAGAGCGGCGAAAGATGCCCCTGATACTGGTCCTGGGCGCCAACGATTCCATGCGATTGATGCAGGAAGAAATCTTCGGACCAATTCTTCCGGTGATCGGTTACACGGGGCTGGATGCCGCCGTGGAGTTCGTGAATGAACGACCCCGACCCCTGGCGCTGTATTACTTCGGGAACGACCAGGCCTCGCGCAAGAAAGTGCTGGAACGCACGCATTCCGGTGGCGTGTGTTTTAACGATGCGGTTTTCCATGTGGCGATCGATGACATGCCATTTGGAGGCATCGGTCCCTCGGGGATGGGCGCCTACCACGGTCACGAAGGCTTCCTGACCTTTTCCCATGCCAAGGGTGTGCTGTCCCGTCCGAGTCTGCTCAATACCTCCCGGGTGTTGCACCCGCCCTATGGCGGCCGCCTGCAGGCTCTCGTGGAGCGCCTGTTCCTGCGCTAGCGAGTGATGTCGACGTGATGACACAGTTTTTCGCGATCCATGAGCGGGATGCGTTGTTGGTCTGCGGCAATCTATCCGGCACAGCGCGTTTTATGGGTCGCTAAATGGTGACACTTGCCGCTATTCTGATTCTACCCGCAGGATGTCCTGCAATTGATGAGCTGTGCGAAATCACGGTGAGGAAGACATGTCTAAGGAATCGTTGAGAGATACCTTGTCGAATCTGGATCGCCAGATTCTGGAATTGGTTGCACAGCGACAGGATGCCGCCAAGAAGATTGGCCAGGTGAAGCGGGATCGGGGTGAGAACACCCGGGATTTCGCCAGGGAAAAGGACGTTTTGGACAATGCCCGGAGCCTGGCTGGAGAAGTGGGATTGTCCCCGGATATTGCCGAGGAACTCATGGCCATGCTTATCCGATCGTCGCTCACTGCCCAGGAGCAGGACAGGGTGGCTGCCGAGGGCCAGGGCAGTGGTCGTCGCGCCCTGGTGATTGGTGGCGCGGGCCGCATGGGTGCATGGTTTGCCAATTTCCTGAGATCCCAGGGATTTAACGTCGATATTGCTGACCCGGCCTTACCCGCCGGCGAGCAGATTGATTGGCGAGAAATGGAACTGGATCATGACATCATCGTCGTGGCCACTCCGCTGCGGGCGACGGCGGCAATTCTCACCGACTTGTCTGAGCTGCGACCCCAGGGCCTGATATTCGATTTGGGTTCACTCAAGACGCCCCTGCGCAAGCCTCTCACCGACCTGGTGGAGGCTGGCTGTAAAGTTACTTCGGTGCATCCAATGTTCGGTCCTGATACGGAATTACTTTCAGGGCGACATGTGGTGTTCGTCGATGTGGGGTGCCCGGCAGCCACCGCCGAAGCTCGCAGCCTGTTTGCCTCGACCATGGCAGAACAGGTGGAATTGGGATTGGACGATCATGATCGCCTTATTGCCTATGTGCTGGGCCTGTCCCACGCACTGAATATCGCCTTTGTGACTGCCCTGGCGGAAAGTGGCGAGGCCGCGCCGGAGCTGATCAAGATGTCCAGTACCACCTTCGATGCCCAGTTTAATATCGCCTCCAAGCTTAGCGAGGAAAACCCGCGCCTGTATTTTGAAATTCAGCATTTGAATGAGTACGGCGAAGAAGCCCTTGCCGCCCTGGAAAATGCGGTGGTGAGAATTATTGGCATGGTTCGCGGCGGCTATGAAGAAGACTTCGTTGAGTTGATGGATTCCGGGCGGACCTACGTGCATGGAAGACGCGAGAGGCCGGGAGACAGCAGGATATGACCCAGCGGGATGAGATAGCAAAGCTAAGGCAACAGCTACTCATCCAGAGCAAGGCTGCCACGGACAATGAGAAAATATTTCTGCGTCTGCTGGAGCGTGAGATTCTGCTGCTCAAGGCCAGGACCCTCAGGGACCTGTTGGACCGCATTACTGTCGGCCTGGCCAATTCCTACGGTCTGAATGAAGTCACCCTGCTGCTATGGGATCCGGAGCACGAGATTCGTCACTTGCTGGTCAGCGAAATGGGTGAAGAAGCTGTGATCCACGGAATTCGTTTTGTTGATTCCATGAATGTGGTGCCGGCGCAGGTTCAGCGGATGCGCTCCGTCTGGCTTGGGCCATTCATTGGCGGCGACCATGATCTTTTGTTCACCCAGAATGACCAGCTCAAGAGCGTCGCGCTGATTCCCCTGGTGAGAGAAGAAAACCTGGTGGGTTGTCTGAATTTTGCGAGCGTGGATGATCGGCGGTTTACCCGGCATCACGCCACCAGTTTTTTGTCCCACCTGGGAAATGTTGCCTCCTTCGCGTTGGAAAACGCGGTTAATCGCTCCCGCTTGTTGCGCAGCGGGTTCACAGATGTGCTGACGGGGATGAATAATCGACGTTACCTGGAGTCACGCCTGGGTGAGGAGATTGCGGTTGCCAAGCGTCAGCAGGTTCCGCTTACCTGCCTGATGTTGGATGTCGATCACTTCAAGCAGGTGAATGATACCCATGGACACCAGGCAGGGGACCGGGTGCTGCGGGAAATAGTGAAGCGGGTTGCCAGCCAGATCCGAAACAGCGATGTGGCTGCCCGGTATGGTGGTGAGGAATTTGCTGTTCTGATGCCGGCCACTCGTGCGGTAGAGGCCCAGAAGCTCGCCGAGCGGATACGCAAAGCGGTGTCTGCCACGCCCATGGAAGTCAGCGCCGACCAGGCCCTGACGGTCACGGTATCTATTGGAATAGCGGAAATTATTCCCTCCAGGACGGCAACCGACCATACGGCCCTGGGTGAGGGATTGCTGTCTGCGGCGGATGTCGCCCTATACCAGGCCAAGGCCGATGGCAGGGATCGGGTGAAGATCGCCGACTAGCCGATATGTCTCTGGCGGCCCAGCAGCATCAGGAAAAGTGGTACGCCAATTAATGCTGTCAGCGCGCCAACCGGCAACTGGATTGGCGCCACGATGGTTCTTGCCAACAGGTCGGCAAAGGTCAACAAGGCCCCGCCCAACAACACCGATGCCGGGATCACGATGCGATGATCAGGCCCTGCTACCAGGCGCACCAGGTGCGGCACCACCAGTCCGATGAAGCCAATGCTGCCTGCGGTTGTAACGGCCAGGGCGGTGATCAGGGAGCTGCCCAGGTAAATGCCAATGCGAGCGGGTTTTACCGACAAGCCCAGGGCCTCGGCGGGCAATTCTCCTCGCGACAGGACATTCAGGTGACGGGCGAAAATCATTCCCAGGGCTACTCCCAGGGCGAGCACAGGCAGGTTTCGAAGACCGGACTCAGCCAGGGATAAATCTCCCATCAGCCAGAACATCATGCCGCGCAGCTGGCCGTCCGGGCTCAGGGCCAGGATCAGGCTCATCAGGGCTGTCAGGCCCGAGGCAATGACCACGCCGGTGAGCAGCAGCCGGGTAGGGGTCCAGCCTCCGGGGCCATGGGACAGGGCAAATACCAGCAGCGTCACTGCGGTGGCGCCGGCGAAGGCCCCTGCATCCACCCAGATTCCACCCAGCCCCAGGGCCATGACGCCCAGGGCGCACACTGCGGCTCCGCTGGAAATTCCGAGGATATAAGGATCTGCCAGCGGATTGCGCAGCAGTACCTGCATGAAAGAGCCCGCCAGGGCCAGCATGCCGCCAGTGGTGAAAGCAGCTATCGCCCGGGGCAGGCGCAGATCCAGCACAACGGTGCGAGTCATGAGGTCCCCGCCGCCGAACAAGGCTGATACGACCTCTCCTGCACCAAACTCGACGCTGCCCAGGAGCAGCGCAGCAGCCATGCAGGTCAAGGCAAGCAGGCTTAGCAGGGGGATCAGAATTGCAGGTCTTAAACGTGGCACGATTGGGCTGAATTAACTCGATGTGAATTTCTCTACGGGCGACAGAATAGCACTCACTGAGGCTCGCGGAAGCGAAAACTGGGGTTTGTCAGTTGTTGCTGTGGGAAGGCTTGTGGAACAATGCCGACAACGAAGAACTGAGTATTTGGATTATTCCAAAACGATTACATGAGTGACTGGATAGACCGGGACGGTTATCGCGCCAACGTGGGCATCATTTTGATGAACCAGAGCGGCGGCCTATTCTGGGCTGGCCGCGCCGGACGGGCAGGCTGGCAGTTCCCCCAGGGCGGGATCTACGAATTCGAATCTCCCGAGCAGGCCATGTACCGGGAACTCGAAGAAGAGATAGGGCTGGTTGAGCAGGATGTTGAGCTTGTGGGCTCTACCCGTCCGTGGCTGAGATACCGTCTTCCCAAGCGGTTTGTGCGCAATACCGTTCCGCTTTGCATCGGCCAGAAGCAAATATGGTTTCTTTTACGCCTGGTGGGTGAAGAATCTGCATTACGCATGGATGCCACCGAAACGCCCGAATTCGACCGATGGCGCTGGATAGACTACTGGGAGCCGGTTCGGGAAGTCGTCTTTTTCAAACGGGTAGTTTACGCGCGGGCCCTGGACCAGCTCAAAGGGCTGGCCTTTCCCGAGAATCCACCGGCCCGGCCCCGTTGGGTGGGCAGCAAGATGCGCCCCTACCAGCACCGTCGTCGCAATCGCCCCCGGCGTAGTAAAAAAGATGGCTGAGCCGGCAGCGCGCCTGCCAGGTGCGTGGTTGCGGGTGGAGGGATACACTAGCCCGGCCCGGAACCCAGAGAACTGATTTTGGCCAAGTTGCCCTCCAATCTAGTCGTGAAGACCCACAGTCCAGGACGCCATCGCCTCCTGGTGGGCGGGTTGGTGCTTGCCTTGCTGGCAAGCTCCTACGGATTGTTTGAGTTCGGGCGGATTCGAGGGGGCTACGATCTTCTCGACAGCCGGGAACAGATTTCCCAGCGGGATCGTGAAATCGCGCAATTGAGCCGACAAATCGAACAACTGCGTGATGAGGTGGTGTTGCTGGAGACCTCCAGCGGTATCGACGGACAGGCCCACGAACAGATTGAGGAGCGTCTCCAGGTTCTGCAGGGCACTATCCAGGAACAAGCCGAGGATCTTGCATTCTACAAGGGAATAATCAGTCCCGAGGATGGCCAGGCAGGCCTGAAGATAAGGGATTTCGCGGTAGAATCGGGGAGTGGGCCGGGACAGTACCTGGTCAAGATTGTGTTGATACAGGCTAAGGATCACGGAAGGCAGGTATCCGGTGTTGTAGACTTGAGCGTTGACGGTCAACTGGCTGGCGAGGGGAAAGCCCTGGCGCTGAAGGATGTCAGGGAAACAGCTGAGACCGCCGGTGCGCTGGCCTTTTCGTTCCGGTATTTCCAGGAAATCGAAGAGGTCTTGAGTTTGCCCCAGGGCTTTGAGCCGGAAAAAATTAATATTGAGGTGCGGCCAAAGGGTCGCTCAGCAAGGACTATTCGGAAATCATTTGATTGGCAGTTGCCGCCAGATGGCAGTAGCGACCAGTAGTAGTGTCAGGAGAAGGCATGTTCGGTTCGAAACAAAAGAATCCCGCAATACAGACCCTGGTTGGGGCCGAGACGGTGGTGCGTGGTGACGTATCCTTCCGTGGCGGATTTCATATTGATGGGAAGGTTGAAGGGGATGTACGCAGTGTTGACGAGGCCAACTCATTTCTCAGCATTAGTGAGAGCGGGTGCGTGGAAGGCAGCGTTGAAGTGGACCGGGTGTCATTGAATGGCACGGTGAAAGGCGACCTGGTCAGCCGCGGGAGGCTCGATTTAGGCCCTTCCGCCCGGGTGGTCGGAGACGTTCACTACAAGCTCCTGGAGATGTCTATTGGCGCCGAAGTTAACGGCAAACTGGTTCACGAGGGCGAAAAGCCCGCCTCGGCTGGACGTGCAAAAAGCACGCCCGAAGAGCAGACCCCGGAGGGTTCTGGTGCAGACGCCCCTTGATCCTGCGGGCTTTGCCACCATATCCTAGTCACTATGAGCGAAACACAAACATATCCCGATAGCATGCCAGCGCCCCTGGTGTTCACAGATTCTGCCGCCAAGAAGGTTGGAGAGTTGATCGCCGAGGAGGGTAACGAGGCCCTGAAGCTGCGCGTTTACGTCAGCGGCGGAGGCTGTTCGGGTTTCCAGTACGGGTTCACCTTTGATGAGAAGTCCGAAGAGGGCGATATTGCCGTGCAGAACGGCGGTGTCACCTTGCTGGTTGATCCATTGAGCGTCCAGTACCTGATGGGCGCGGAGATCGATTACAAGGAAGATTTGCAGGGTGCCCAGTTTGTTATCAGGAACCCTAACGCCACCACTACCTGTGGTTGTGGCTCGTCTTTCGGCGTCTAGGGTAGATTCTATTGACCACGAATTTGTTCAGCGCAGTTCTCGCGCTGAGTATTCGGCTGCCCGCATTTATGGTGTTTCATGACTAAGTTGGTTGCCGAGAATCGCGATCTCATCGCCGCTGTGGACCTGGGTTCCAACAGTTTTCACATGGTTGTCGCACGCCTGAGTAATGACCAGTTGGTGGTCGTTGACCGGTTGCGGGAAATGGTTCGCCTGGGCGGTGGGCTGGACGAATCGGGAAGGCTCAGCAAGGAAGTCTCAGATAACGCAATTGAATGCCTGGCGCGGTTCGGTCAGCGCCTGGCCGAGGTTCCACCGGAGAATGTCAGGGCGGTGGGCACTAACGCGCTTCGCCGGGTCAGGGGTCGGCGCGAGTTCTTGCAGCAGGCCGAAAAGGCACTGGGTCATTCCATACAGGTCATTTCAGGAATCGAAGAGGCACGCCTGGTGTACCTGGGCGCGGCAAGGTCTTTACCCCCGGACTCCCAGCGCAGGCTGGTGATGGATATCGGTGGCGGCAGTACTGAGTTGATTGTGGGAGAGGGGTTGGAGCCGATAGCCCTTGAGAGTCTGCACATGGGCTGCGTGAGCATGACCCAGCGTTTCTTCCCGGGGGGAGAAATTACCGAGCAGGCCTTCCGCCAGGCAGAACTCGCTGCCAGCCTGGAATTACGCCCGATCAAGAACACCTTCAGGCATATGGGATGGGGGAACGTGGTCGGCGCGTCAGGAACTATTCGCGCGGTGGGCAAGCTGGTCCAGGAGTTGCGTGGAGAGTCGGAGATAACGCCTGCGGGATTGGAAGCGCTGCGTTCCATGATGATCGAGGACGGGGAAATTAACCGGGAACATCTGCCCGGCCTGTCCCAGGAGCGAGGCCCTGTCCTGGTTGGTGGACTGGCCGTACTGAACCAGTTGTTCAGGACCTTCGGTATTCAGAAAATGCAGGTGGCGGAGGGGGCCCTGAGAGAGGGTTTGCTTCACGATCTGCTGGGTCGTCTATCCCGGGAGGACGCCCGGGAACTCAGTACCCGCACCATGCAGATGAGATACAACGTTGATCGACTGCAAGCGGAACGGGTTGAAGCAACTGCCCTGGACTTGCTGGAGGCAGTGGCTGTGCCGTGGGATCTTGGTTCAACCCTTGCCCGCAAAGTGTTGAGCTGGGCTGCACGCCTGCATGAGATTGGCCTGGATATCGCCCATTCCAAATACCAGAAGCACGGCGCCTACCTGCTAGAGCATGCCGACATGCCGGGATTTCCCAAGGACGAACAATATTTACTTTCCTGCCTGGTGTGTAATCACCGTCGCAAGGTTTACGAGGACACGGTGAAGCGCCTGCCAAAGACCTGGCATCTGAAAACCTGGCGCTTGATTACTGTGCTGAGACTGGCGGTGCTGTTAAACAGATCCCGTGCCCCCAATGACCTTCCGTTCATGGAAGTCAGTGTGTCAGGAGAGACTCTCAGGGTCCGCTTCCCCGAGGGATGGATGGAGCAGCACCCGCTAACCCTGGCGGATTTGCGGCAGGAAGAGAATTTTCTCAGGAAAAGCCCGACCAGCCTGCAGTTTTCCTGAACAAGGCTTAGGGGTGGTAGATACCGCCCAGCACAGTGGCATGGCTGGCCCCGGTTACCGATGGCAGGTTGCCGGTTGCCCCGGACAAGGTGCGATGGGCAAGCCAGGCAAACGCGGCTCCTTCTACCCAGTCCGGGTCCAGCCCCAATTCCATGGTTGAGCAAACCCGGCACCCGGGAAGCAGGACCTGCAAGCGATCCAGCAAGGCCCGGTTGTGGGTTCCGCCGCCGCACACCGCCAGTAACTCGGCTTGCGGGAGGTGTTTGTCCATGGAATCCAGTACGCACCGGGCGGTGAATTCCAGCAGGGTCGCCTGTACGTCCCGGGCATTGACCCGGTGCACCAAGCTCTGAAGTCGGCCTTCCAGCCAGGCTTCGTTGAATATTTCCCTGCCGGTGCTCTTGGGGGGTTCGCGCTGGATAAACGGGTGTCCCAGGAAGCTGGCCAGCAATTCGCTATCCGGCTGGCCGCCAGCGGCCCATTCCCCATCCCGATCGAATTCCTTGCCCAGGTGCCGCTGACACCAGATATCCATCAGGCAGTTGCCAGGACCCACGTCGAAGCCGCGGATCGGGCCGCCATCGCCCAGAATTGTCAGGTTGGCGATGCCTCCAATATTCAGTATTCCGCGCCGGGTGCCGTGTTTGCCGAACACTGCCTGGTGAAAGGCTGGCACCAGCGGTGCGCCTTGTCCGCCCAGGGCCATGTCCTTGCGCCGAAAATCAGCCACCGTCACAACCCCGGTCCGGGCAGCGATGATATTGGGGTCGCCTGCCTGCCAGGTGAACGGGCGGTCGCCTTCCGGGCTGTGGAAAATGGTCTGGCCGTGGCTGCCAATCGCCTTGACCCGTGAGGCAGGCACGCTTGCCTTGCTCATGAGCGTCATGGCGGCGTTGGCGAAGGCCAGGCCCAGTTCCCGGTCAAGTTCGCCCATGTCCCGCAGAAGTATCGCCTCGTTGCGAGACATGATCCGGGCCAGTGCTGCCCGGAGGCTTTCAGGAAATGGCATGCACAGCGCCTCCAGGACGCTGCTGTGGGTATCGCTGATCTCGCACAGCACTGCGTCCACGCCGTCTGCGCTGGTGCCACTCATCAGTCCAATGAAATAGTCAGCCATCGGCAGATTCCTATTCGGAGGCTACTGCTGCCATACGCGTTTGTCGGACCATGTCGAGCTGGCTCATCATGGCATCGGCCTTGGCATTGAAGTCGTCGCGATATTTCGCGTTTACCGGGCTCGCCTGGGGCAGCTTCACGGTACGCGGGTTTCGGTGCACCCCGTTAACCCGGTATTCGTAGTGCAGGTGCGGGGCAGTCGCCAGGCCGGTGGCCCCCACATAGCCCACGATCTGCCCCTGGTTCACCCGTTTGCCCACCCGGCCAAACTTGGAGAACTTGGACATGTGGGCATACAAGGTGGTGATGTTGCCGCCGTGCTGCAGGATGATGCAGTTGCCGTATCCGCTCTTGCGGCCTGCAAAAATAACCTTCCCATCTCCGGCTGCCATGATCGGTGTGCCATTGGGCGCGGCGTAATCGACGCCTTTGTGGGCGCGAATCTTGTTCAGGATGGGGTGCTTGCGTTTCAGGTTGAAATTGGAGCTGATGCGAGTGAAGTCCACCGGGGCCCGGATGAACGCCTTGCGCATGCTGCCGCCGTCGGGGCTGAAATAATCGGATTTACCGGTCTCGTCCGTGTAGCGAATTGCCCTGACGGTTCGGCCATTGTTGATGAATTCAGCGGCCAGGATCTCGCCGTCTCCAACCCGTTCATCGTCCTGCCAAAGCTCTTCGTAGAGCACCACGAATTCATCTTTCTCGCGGATATCCAGCACAAAATCCACATCCCAGGCGAAGATTCCTGCCAGGTTCATGGTCACTTTGTCGGACATGCCGGCCTCACGGCCCGCGATAAACAGCGAGTTCTTGATAATGCCCTGGGCATAGACCACCCGGGCTTCCAGGGGGCGTTCGATGATTCGGGACTGGTATTGCCCCGAGTCAGCCAGGGTGACTTCCAGTTCATGGGTTTCGTCGATCTTGCGATTCAGGCTGAGCACCTTGCCGTCCTGGTGACGAATGTTAATGGCGTCACCAGGGTGAACCAGGCGCATGGCCTCCCGGGCTTCAGCCAGCGCAAGAATCTCGGCCAGGTTTCCGCGGTTCAGTTTGTTGCGGCCAAACAGGGTGTCCATGGAATCGCCCGAGCGCACTGTCAGGGTTATGGATTCGCCGGCCTGGGAAGGGGTTTCCTCGATGGCCTTCGAAAGAGTCTGGACAGTCGGGATGTCGCCCGCGCTGGCGCCTGGCAGTTCCAGGGGGACTCCGGTTAGCTGATAGGCGGTGGTGGAGGCGGTTGTGGTTGGGAGGGTTTCCGACTCGATTGGCTGGGGGCTGCCGCTGAACAAGGCATACAGCGCCATCGCGATAAAGGGGATTCCCGCGCCCACGGCAAACCACGGCAAGTGCCGTTTACCGATCCGGGGTTTCCCTTGCGGTTTATAATCGTGCCAGACTTGTGTCTTGTGGCGGGTCAAAGCAATAGTCCCGTAAAGTTTGCGCGTTACGTTAAACTTTGCGCTGTTCGCGGTCAATTTAAGTAGCTTATAAGGAATAGAACCGGATGTTATCCGTGGAAGAACAATTGAAAGAGATTGTCCGTGGCGCTGATGAGGTGCTGCGTGAGGAAGAGTTGGTCGAAAAGCTGAAACGGGGCAGGCCCCTGCGCATCAAGGCGGGCTTTGATCCGACTGCGCCGGATTTGCACCTGGGTCACACGGTCTTGATTAACAAGATGCGCCAATTCCAGGAGCTTGGCCATGAGGTGATGTTCCTGATTGGCGATTTCACCGGGATGATCGGCGATCCAACGGGGAAAAGCGTCACCCGTCCCGCCTTGACCCCGGAGGATGTTGCGCGCAACGCCAAGACCTACAAAGAGCAGATATTCAAAATCCTGGACCCGGAACGCACCCAGGTGATGTTCAATTCCAGCTGGATGGGCAAGATGTCGGCCGCCGACCTGATTCAGCTTGCTGCCAAGCACACCGTGGCCCGGATGCTGGAGCGCGATGACTTCAGCAAGCGCTACAAAGGCGGCCAGCCCATCGCCATTCATGAATTCCTCTATCCGCTGGTGCAGGGCTATGACTCTGTGGCCATGGAAGCGGACGTGGAACTGGGTGGCACCGATCAGAAATTCAACCTGCTGGTCGGCAGGCAACTGCAGCAGGCCTATGGGCAGGAAGCCCAGGTCGTGCTGACCATGCCCTTGCTTGAGGGCCTGGACGGCGTGCAGAAGATGTCCAAGTCCCTGGGTAACTACATCGGAATTGACGAGGCGCCGGGCGAGATCTTTGGCAAGGTGATGTCCATCTCCGACGATTTGATGTGGCGCTACTTTGAATTGTTGAGCTTCCGCCCCCTGGCCGAGATCGAGGGCTTCAAGCAGCAGATCTCTGAGGGTGCGAACCCCCGGGATATCAAATTCCTGCTGGGCCAGGAACTGGTGGCGCGTTTCCACGGCGAGTCGGCGGCGACCGCAGCCCGGGACGAGTTTGTGGCGCGATTCCAGAAAGGCGCGACGCCGGATGAGATGCCAGAGGTGGATCTGGATTGTCCCGATGGAGCCATGCCGATAGTGTTGGCGCTCAAGGCTGCGGGGTTGACCTCCAGTACGTCGGAGGCGATTCGCATGATCAAACAAGGTGCAGTACGTGTGGACGGAGATAAGGTCAGCGATAGGGACCTGGTGCTCGAACCCGGTAGCACCCACGTTTGCCAGGTAGGAAAACGGAAATTTGCCCGAATCAGCCTGAAGGCTGGCTAGGCATAGCTATGGAAGGAGATGCATTGATGAAAAAAATGAATCTGGTTGTTTTGGCAGCCCTTGGGATGACAGTACTAACTGGTAGCGTCCTCGCGGACGAGGCTACCGGTGACGAGGCCCTTAACCGTGCAAACAAGGTTGTAGAGCGCCGGGAAGCGGTCATGGGCCTTATGGGCTGGAGCGCTGGCCCGATGGTCGGGATGATTAAAGAGCAGACGCCCTACGATGCTGGGGCCTTCACGAGGCAGGCCCGGCGCATGGCGGCTCTCTCAGAGATGGTCGACGACCTGTTTAAAGCGGATGTGCGCCAGTTTGACCTGCATACCGAGGCCAAGCCGGAGCTCTGGGATGAGTATGATGACTTTGCCAAGCTGGCTCAGGACCTGGTAGACAGCAGCAAGTCCCTGGTGGTGGCGTCGGAAGCCGGTGACCTGGATGTTGCGCGCAAGGCCTTCACGGCGGTGGCGGATGACTGCAAGGCCTGTCACGACAAGTACAAGGAAGACGATCACTAGAGACGGCGTGCTCAGGTGAACGTCAAAAACAAGGGAGGCATTGCCTCCCTTTTTGTTTCTAGAAAAAATCCATCCCGTCTATCGGCGGCGGTGGTGCTGCGCTCACCAGGGCCCAGACCAGGGCCGCGCACAGGGCAAGTAGCGCCAGTGCCCGCCAGAGTCCGTGGGAGCTAATCTCTGGAACGCCGGGGCTGGTGTCCTGTTTGCCGGTCAGCATGGCGCTGACAAGCTTCCTGCCATGTCTCACTCTATAAAAAAGCACCGCCGCCAGGTGCAGGCCCACCAGGCCCAGCAATAGATTGAAGCCAAGCTCATGGATCTCATGGGCCAGGTTCCGGTATGTGCTCGACAGGGTGTGATACCAGGGGCCCTCCATCAGCAGCTCTCCCCCGTTGGCTAGACCACTGCCTGCCTGGGCTACCAGTAGAGCCAGCATTGCCAGGATCGCCCATCCTCCCGCGGGATTGTGTCCCGCGTCGGCTACCCCGTGATGCTCCTCGCCCCCTCCCAGATATCGAAAAACTGCGCGAGGGCCTCTTACAAAGCTCAAAAACCGGGCGTAACGGGTCCCGAAGACGCCCCAGCAGAGCCGCCAAAGCACCAGGGTCAGGATGGAGCAGCCAAAAAATGTGTGTATCTCGAATCCCTCAACACCTATTTCATGGCTGATCCATGCGCCAGCGAAGCAAATCGCCAGGGACCAGTGAAAAAAGCGAGTCGGAAGGTCCCAGACCAGTGTTTTCTGCGCAGCACTCATAAATAACTGTTTTACCTTGGTTAATTTCGTTATAGCTTGTTTTTGACCCAGCCAGGGGTGACCAGCTGGAGGACCATATTGCTGCTATTTTGACCACAAAACCATTAATTTCAAAAAAATCGCAGGTAGGGGCTTGACGGCCCTCGGGTCCGCTATATAATGCCGCCCTCCTGACGCAACACACGTTGCTGATGGGGCCAGAGAACTGAAAAAATTAATTTAAACTTTTTCGTGATTTGGTGTTGACCGACTGAGTATAAACTCTATACAATTGTCGGCTCGCTTCGGGAACAACGAAGCACGCTCTTTAAAAATTTAATCAGGTAATTTGTGTGGGTGCTCGGTCGATGTCGCGATGTGTGACAAAACGACGAGTGCTCAAAAGCTAAATTCATTTAGCTAGCGAACATTTGTCAGAGCATCAAACCTTTATAAACTGAAGAGTTTGATCCTGGCTCAGATTGAACGCTGGCGGCATGCCTAACACATGCAAGTCGAACGGAAACGATGGAAGCTTGCTTCCAGGCGTCGAGTGGCGGACGGGTGAGTAATGCTTGGGAATCTGCCCAATAGCGGGGGATAACTCGAGGAAACTCGAGCTAATACCGCATACGCCCTACGGGGGAAAGCGGGGGACTCTTCGGAGCCTCGCACTATTGGATGAGCCCAAGTCGGATTAGCTTGTTGGTGGGGTAATGGCCCACCAAGGCGACGATCCGTAGCTGGTCTGAGAGGACGATCAGCCACACCGGAACTGAGACACGGTCCGGACTCCTACGGGAGGCAGCAGTGGGGAATATTGGACAATGGGCGAAAGCCTGATC
>UPTN01000289.1_pt1 | contig 27508 bp, 23 predicted proteins | sample 2160111 | NCBI WGS metagenome assembly UPTN01 (sample SAMN06265058, study PRJEB28932) | marine metagenome | isolation source: Columbia River Estuary | place: USA:Columbia River Estuary, USA | collected 2014-05-05
TTATTTGTACAAATGATTAAATTTCAGACTTCTATAACTTAAAAGCTGGTAGTTACCCAACTTCTATTTACGAAGTAGTTTTATTAGTAGATGACTGGAATGTTGTAGATTCTTCTATTATTGAAACATTAGGTTTTGATATAACAGAAACCATTCGTTTTAGTGATGTTATAGGGACGAATTTATATGTAGGGTTAAACGATAGTTTTTATGTCGAGCAAGGTGGCGTATTCATACCAAATTTTTTGAATCTAGATGATGTCGTTGACGAAGGTGTTGAGTTAACTGTGGTTGGGATTATCGAAGCCCAAGAAGCTGCGTTAGAATATAATGGTAGTGGGGTTAAATACCTCTATGAATTAAAACCAGAATTAATTTCTAGAAATGTATCATCTAATATTTGTCTTAATCAGGAAAATGCCTCTACTTCTGTTTTTGATTTATCATCAATATCAGATGCTGAAAAGGAAGTCTTACTATCGTATATCGGTTGTAATGACGAAAATCCCTTTTTAATTCAAATTTATTCAGACACAGTTGAAAATAAAGAATTAATCAAAGAACATATCCAAGCATATAATGTAGGTTTACCTATTGAAGACAAAATATTCGAAACAGATTTAGCAGAAGCGATTGGCGATACACTTAGTACGTTAATCACTTCAATAAGTGTTGTATTAACTGCATTTGCATCAATATCTCTGGTTGTTTCAAGCGTTATGATTGGGGTAATTATATATATTAGTGTTTTAGAAAGAACAAAAGAGATTGGAATCATTCGTTCACTTGGTGGACGTAAAAAAGATATTAGTAGAGTTTTTAACGCAGAAAGCGTATTAATTGGTTTCTTCTCAGGTTTGATTGGGATAACGATAACATTCATATTAACGTTCCCTATAAATGCCATAGCAGTGGTATATGATGATAATCTAGCAAACGTTGCTAAAGTTAACATCTTGCACCTAGTACTATTAGTCCTTGCCTCAACAGTCTTAACTTTCATTGGTGGATTTATACCAGCACGAATTGCATCTAACAAGGATCCTGTAGAAGCTTTAAGAGTAGAATAATATTACATTTCATAATGCCTAGGAGGAGATTTCATGTCGTTATTTGAAACTGCAAAATATACAGTATTAAAGAAAGAAACCAAAAAGATCGAATTAAGAGAGTATGCCACTTTTTATCTTGCAAATACAACAGTAGCTCTTGATGATAAGTATAACAATGGTTTCAATCAAGTATTCAATTATATAAGTGGAGAAAATGAATCTAGAAAAAAAATTAGTATGACTACTCCTGTCGTATCTACTTCATCTGATGATGTTCTTACAACAGGCTTTGTCATCCCTTCTAAGTATGCAAGTAACGCACCAAAACCATTAAGTGACAACATAAAAATTTCAGAAATGAATACTGGTTCCTTTCTAGTTATTAGGTTTAGCGGAAGATGGAATAAGAAGAATTTCGATAAGTATGATTTAATCCTTAAATCATTCATAAAAACAAGTAAATACAAAATACAATCAGAACGTTATATTTTGAGATATCAACCTCCTTTCATTCCAAGTTTCTTTAGAAGAAACGAAGTCATGTATCGAGTGTTGTCAAATACACCATAAACATTGTCTGTTTTATAAGGATTATCAATAAAAAAAAAGGCCTTGAAAAAGGCCTTTTTTGTTTGAGTATTTATTACTATTACTTTACCACAATTGTTACTATCTATGTCACTGTTTCTATTAATTGTATTTTACTCCATTTACGTTGTTTCCATCTTATTGCCATAGCAGTTCCTCTTACAATTTCATCTAACATTCCAGCTATAAAAATACCAACTAGACCCATCTCAAATTCAATAGCAAAGACGTAACTTAGTACTACATTGATCCCAAACATAGAGATAACTGCCATAATAACAGGGAATACCGTGTCACCAGCAGAACGTAATGCTTGAATAAATACAAAATTCATCGATCTTCCTAATTCTAAAAATATCGCGATATATAAAACTCTTTTAGCCATATATATTATTAAAGCATCATCTGTAAATAATCCAATAACTTCATCACTAAAGATATTCAATAGTAACGTGATTACTATAACTAAACTAAATGCTATTTTAAGTGCTTTTAAAGTATGTTTATAAGCTTTACCATGCTCTTTTTCACCAATATAATACCCTACAATAATCGCATTACCACTTGCAAAAGAGAAACTAAAAATAAAGATAAAGGATAAAATCGTATAGATATATGTTCTAGTAATAACCGCTTCAACACTAATATGATTTACAACCACAATAATTAAGACTTGGGCAATATTCCACATTAAATTTTCTGTTGCTGCAGGAATACCTATATACAATATTTTCTTTAAGTGAATCAAATTTAATTTTAATTTAAGAATATTGATATCCAATTTTTTATACGCAGCTATCGCTAATAAGATAACCATTATTATTCTTGAGATAAGTGTTCCAATTGCTGCCCCTTGAACTCCAAGTGCTGGAAATATAAATATACCATAAATCAGCACTGCATTAAGGGTAATATTTACTAGGTTACCAATAATCATTACAATCATTACCACCTTTGGTTTTCCAAAGCTTCTAAATCCATTACTAAGTGCAACTCTTAAAGCAATAAACACAAGTGAAAATCCAACAATTCTTAAATAGATAGCAGCATCAGCAAATAAAACATCATCCGTACCTATCAACACTAACATTTTCTTACCAATTAACGTTACAACTACACTAAAGAAAATACCTACTATTAAATTTCCTGTAATTCCCGTAGTTATTGTTTCTTTTGCTTTTTCTGATTGTTTTGCTCCTAGATGTTGTGCTGAAACAACAACGATACCTAGTGCGATAACATTTACTAATATCCCAAATAAAAATAATATTTGATTTGAAATACCAACACTACCAACTGCAGTATCTGAAAACCTTGATAACATTAAAGTATCAACTGTTCCAAGCAATGTGAAAAATAACATTTCTACCAATATTGGCCATGTAATTTTATATATATTTTTCTCTAGTTTCGCCATTCTTTCACCAATCTTCCAAATGATATTATATCAGTATTATTTGCTTTGTCACGGTTTATACATCTTATTCTTTTCTTTCTATTGAAATAAAAACATTATTGCATACTGTTAACTTACATCATACTCAAGGACCTTACATTTTTCGATTTGCATTATCTAAATAAAAAAGGACACTTTAAAATAAGTGTCCTTTAAATTTATCTTTATGTTATCCCGTAGATGACAAATCATTTTCTCCTATTGCATTACTACCTATAGTAGTTAAGAAGAACCCAGATGCACCATCATCAAAGAAGAAAACCATAACATCATATGTTTTCACATCTAAGCCAATTGTTCTTGTCACAGAAGCTATATAATGTGCAGGTAATCCATTTTCTCCTGGATTATATGTAATTACACCTACATCGTAACTTCTTGTACCAAAGCCATTGTGGATTGTTTTAAATCCTTCGCAATCTGGTGGATCCATAAAACTATAATCATTATTTAGTATCACAAAGAGATAACAAAAATCTGCTTCATTGAAGGCTGGGTCATTTAAAAATTGATAGAATAGTTCAATCTCGTTTCGCACTGTGGCATCTGGTACTGTTGCTGTTGGTGGAAAGTAATATTCAACTGGCTCTACAATTACAAACGGAGTAGTTACAAACTCTAATAACACTTCACTTCCAGTTGGGTATCCCCATAAAGCAAACTCAACATCAAATGTCATATTTCCCAAAGAAGTATTTAAAGTTACGTTAGCTACGAAGTGATCTTGTCCATTTACAACTAGCACATAAATATCATTAATAATATATCCTGTAGTTAAAGCTTTTACATCTTCAATTTCAAACAAACATGCTTCATATGTAAACGGTGTTGGAATTTGTATATCGTTAAAATATATTACACAAATCTGACTTGATGTTAACGAAGTTCCAAATACATCAGTATAAAATATTCCTAGATATTCTTGAGCTTCTAAAGCTGGTACTCCATTAAATATACTTGGAATTGGCTCAGGCTCACTATTAAGTCCAAGTGCTTGCTCAATTACTGTTGCTGGTAGTATATTACCAAATTCATCAAGAAGGAAGAAAAATGCTACATCATAATAAATAGATCCTTCTGGTCCACTTCTGACAATTTCAGCAGTAAAGTATGGCGGACTATCTACTTCTTCTGGAAAGAAAAGAATATTTGATACATTAAAAATATAAGCTGCCTCTGTAAAAGGTATTCTTATTACCTCACAAGGTCCAAGTTCCATAACTTGCATATCATTATATAATGGTAAAAATTCTGTGCAGAACAAACTTGCAGGTATACCAGCATCAACTGCTACATCATAATACTGATACATTAAGTTAAATGCATCAATTTCATTAATATCAGCATACATACTACCTTGAGGTTCATTTTCACCCATTGGATTACCCATAAATACTGCAGTGTCAGTTGAAGCAGTTCCAACGATAATAAATTCAACATCAAATACATTTGATAAGGTTGCCCCTTCTAACACAATTGTTGCGGTAAATCCATTCAGTATTTCATATTCAGTAATAACTATCGTATCAATTACTCCTTGCACTAATACAACATCGTAATTAGTTCTAATACTATTCACAAGATCAATACATTCTTCAAGTGTCGGTCCTACTGGATCGTTTACTATATAATTAATACATACAAGCCCCGCATCTATAGAAGAATTCAACATATCTCCATATAACCCTTGCAAAATTCCTTGAGCTTCACTTGTACTTGCATATACAGTATTATAATCACTTCCAATATACGAAAATGGATTTGACAATAACAATAATCGCAATGCATCAGAATCTTGTATATATCCTAAATAAACATAAAATGAGTAAAATTCATTATGACTGTTAACTACTGAAATCTCAACTTCATAAGCAGTTACTAACCCACCATCATAATAATACTCCAATTCTATAATGCTTAATACATCATAAATATCTGTTAAGTGGATAAAATACTCAATATCTCTTGAACAATTTATAAAATCAGGCAAAGACCCTAGGGCTTCACTCATATAATAATTACAAAAATCTACAGGTGTCATTGTATTGAATAAAGCATTATAAATATTTTGCATATCAACAAGTACTTCTTCCACTGGAACTGATACAAATTCACCAATTACGCCATCAGGAATACCGTCTAAATCAACAAATGGATCTCCAATAATAAAGATACTCAAAGGGTCTCCAAACAATCCAAATGAAACTGAATAATCAAAATAGCCTTGACTTGTGCTCAAGGTTATCTGAGCAACATATAACTTCATAATTGTTTGATCAGGCAATACCATTTCTCCATTTCTAGTAATATCATTCACATTATATGATTGGTATGCATCACGTATAACAATTAATTGCTGCTCGCAATCTTCCAAAAGCAGACCTTCTTGGTTCATAGGAACAAGCACATCACTGCAGTACTGCCCAGGGTCACTAACTATATCAAAGAAACTATCATAAAACATCGATAAGTATGTTTGTGCTGTTTCTAATTCTTCATCATATGGGTCACCAACATTAGGGAATGGATCTGTAAGAAAATGAATGTAATTAATCAAAGATCCTTCATATCCTAAAAAGGCAACTTCAACGACATTACTCACATTTATCCCTGGCCCAGAAACTAAAAGTTCTGCATCATATCCGATTAAACCTTCTCTATCTACTTCTACAATGCTAGTTACGCTAACAGAATCAATTGGTGGTCTCACCAATCCAATCCCTGCCATACATTCTTCAACACTACCATTATTAATTGGAAAAGGTACATCTCCAATATACATCATACAAACTTCTTCTGCTGTTAATGAATCATTCAAAACATCAATAAAGAATTGCTCAATCCTAGCCTTAGCTTCTTCAATATTATCTAATTGAAAATGGATTACATTATCACTTGCTACTTCAGAAGTAACTGTTAGTAACCTAGTAATTTCATCTGTTAATCCTGAACTATTTACAACAGTATATATAATCTGATATAAACCTAATTCAAGATTACTATAATCTTCAACTAGAGTTCCTTCATGCATTATCACAAAAGTAATAATCGATGATACATTCCCATCAACACTATCAGATGCAGATACTCCATCTAGTGGATTAAAAGAACTTCCAGGTGCAATCACTATATCACTTTCTACAGTGATTACAGGTGGAATATCAAAAACCTCTGCTTCTATTGTAACTTTTCTTGTTACCAAGATAGAGTTACCGGCGTTATCTTTAATATTATAATTAATATAATACACTCCAATAACATTAACGTCTAAAAGAATCACATTCCCAACGGAGTCTGTAACTGTATATGTAATATTAGATGTAATGTCTCCATCAACATCATCACTTGCTGTAACTCCACTTAGGATGTTAAAAGAACCTCCTACAGTTAAAACTACATCTTCTACCCCTAATATTGCAGGGTTTATATCATCATTTAACTCATCTAAATTTTTACATGCACTTAAAGTTATTACCAAAATAAATATACTAAATACTACTACCAATCTTTTCATTATCGTTCCTCCTAATATGAACAATTCTCATCAGGCAGTAAACTTCTTCTTATTTTCAGTATATCACTCCTTTGAATATCAAACTATTACTGAAAACATTATTTATTTTTATTTTAAATAAAAAGGCAAGGATTTTCCTTGCCTTTGCTTTTTTCTCAATCATAAGCAACCAATAACCTCTTATGAAATTATAACTTATTATGATTTATAGGGATAAACCAGTAATTATATCTATGTAAAATTTCTGTAAAGTTTTATTTTTTTCTATTAATGCAAAATAAAAAAGGACCTTGAAATGAAAAAGTCCTTTTTTGTTTGAGTATGTATATTTAAGGTGTATTTACTACTATTACTTCATCCCATTTATTACTATCTATGTTACTGTTTGTATCATTTTTTATTGTCTCATTAAAAAAATCTGTGATCATACTTTTTAATATCGATGTTAAATATTCACTTTCTAATTCCCCAGTATATCCTAAATTTTTAGTAAGAGGAGAATACATATATACCATCGCAAAATCATAATGCGTTATTCCATTAATTTGGTATAATTCAGGAATATTAGAACTGTTATCTATTAGTTCATAAAGTTTTTTATTATTGAATCCAGTTTCCCAATCACCACTTCTAATAAATAAAGATGGCATCGTTAATCCGTTATCAAGTTTAACGTCGTCAATCGGCTCTACCCATGCATCTAATCCAATAACTGATGCTATTCTATCATCATCTAAAGCAATATCAACTGCAGCTCCACCACCTGTAGAATGCCCAATCAATCCAATATTGTTTAAATCTAGTTTACCACTAAACTTTGACATACTTGTGCTAGCATTCATTTTTTCTAAAAAATTGATTGTTGCCGTAATATCTGATGCATATGTATCAACAAGCTGTGTAGCATAGTCTAAGAAATCAGGAGTATCTTCTCTAAGAGGTAATGCATCTGGATTTAAGTATGCAACTTCATCATCGCTAAACAAAGTAGCTACAGATCCATATGTATGATCTACACCAATAACGATATATCCAAGACTAGCAAGTTCTTCTGCAAAATCTGTATGAATATTTCGAAAACCACCCCACCCATGAGATATGATTATGACAGGGTATATTTCCAATGCTTTACTTAAAGGTGCCTCGATATATGAATGTGACATAATATCTTTTGTATGGTCTAAAATAAAATAAGGTAACCCTATACTTTTACTTAATCCTCTTGGAACAACTATTCCATCATCTAACCACGGAGCTTGCTCATAAGTTGCTGTATCTTCTGCAGGATACCAAACTTGAATTTTAATTTTTCTATAATCACTAGAATCATTGGTATAAGCTTCAAGTATTAACTCATCATCTATCACAAAAGATTCTGTCCCAATTAAATAATCACCACTTGGCTCTGGTATTTCATATACTGGAAATATAAATGATGATACTAATGAAACTACAATAAGTAAGGTTAAAATAAAGACGACAGGAATTCTAACAAAGTTCTTTAAGCTTATATTCACAATAACTTTTAAATAGACAACAGTTCCCAGTACAAAAACAGCGAAATATAACGAGAATACTTGCCATCTACTACCACCAAAAATAAGATGTAATGTTAGAGATATAATTGCAATACTAAATAGCACTGCAATATGTTGTTTCTTGATAGGTCTTTTACTAAAGGTAATCCCTATCAAAATTATTGATATAATGTATAGTAATACTTCTAATATTTGCATATTCATGACTCCTTATTTTATTAAATTAATATATATAATAATTGTAACACATGATAAGCACAAGCGCATAATTACTGCATTCGAATAAATACCTTTTATATTTTTTAATCTTCTCATAAACTGCTGCAACCTTATTTCTAACGATTTCATGTTTTCTTTAGACCTATTAAAACTCGTCCATACTATTATTATAGTACAATGGTACTCTTTTTATTACTGTGTCCACTAAATGAGGTTCACTCTAAAAGATTTCTTTTTTTTGCGTGTTATTTAAATATCATCGGTTGATACAAAAAAGAAACGAAATAATACTATCTATATAGATAATGTGATACAATTACCTATATACTCTAAAATAAAAAGATATTGCTATTCTTGAGAGTATTCGAGGTGAATTTATGATTAAATATATTCAACAGCAAGCAAAAGAATTTAATTGGAAACTGATTGTTCTTTTTACTTTATCAACTACATTAATAGGGATAATTCTCTATCAAATTCTTTTGAATGATGATGTACTATATCACACGATCTCTGAACTAATCACAGTAATAATTGGTCTTTTGATTATTGTTATTTTAATCAGTATATGGAAACACATTCGATCAGAACCGCTGATATCAATCATATGTATTTTCGTGTTTTTCACTAGTGCAGTGGATGTGTTTCACATCTTGGCTTATCCTGGTTTAAATTATTTTTCAAGTACATTTGAACCATTGAATCTAACACTATCATTTTGGATATTTGCACGTGTGTTACAAGCTTCTGGAATTCTCTTTGCAATCTTGATATCAAGATTTATTAAAAACGTTAACTACGGTATAGTACTAGTATCGTTCTTAACAGTTACTATATTGGGAATCATCTTCATTCTACAAGGATACTTTCCTTTAATGTACGAAGTTGGGAATGGTCTAACAACAACAAAAATCATTAACGAATACATCATTATCACCTTGTTTGCTGTTAGTGGTTACTTAGTAATCAAATATCGACTTATATCAAACAAAAACATGCTGTTTTTGTTTTTGATATTTATCTTGTTCCAAATAACATCAGAGGTTCTCTTTACCCAATATAACATAACAACAGATCTTGCATTCATAGTGGGACATCATTTTAAAATCATTGCTTCATTTATTATTGGATACATTCTATTAAAAAGTACGATCATTGCTCCAAATGAAACATTATACAATGAAATCCTACAGCAATCAGAACAATTGAGCAAGCTGTTAAAATATGAAAAACTGACAAGAGAGATTACCGAAATATGTAGTTCTGCCATTGATAATGATAACTTTATAAATGACGTTCTTCAGTTATTAGGAACAACCCTCGAAGTCGACCATACATTTATTTACGAACATAAAGAAAATCGTAACATTTTTAAACTTACTAATTGGTGGTTCAACCAGTCCAGTCAATTGATTGATGAGTCTGACGGGTATGAATTTTCTGTTATAGAGTCTCTTTATAAAAAATTAAATCAAGGAATCACACACTACTCAGCAGATACATCAACACTAGAAAGTATAGGTGAAAGAGAAAACTTTATTAATATTGGAATTTATGCCTATATCAATGAACCGTTATTTTTGCATGGTAAGTTCTATGGTTTTATGGGTTATAACATGACAACTACAAACCGTGAAACACTGAAGGATGATATCACCCTGATTAGATCTATAGCTAAAATGTTAACCCAAACAATCGAACGTACCCAAGCAATAAAAGAAATTGAATACTTAAGCATCCATGATGAATTAACTGGAGCATTCAATCGAAGACATTTCGAAAACACTATTAGAGAAATTGATAATGAAGCGTTTTACCCACTGGGGATCGTGTCGATAGACTTAAATGGATTAAAGTTGATAAATGATGCCTTTGGGCATATTGCTGGAGACCAAATGTTACTTAAAACAGTTGAACTCCTTGAGAAAAACCTAGATGGATTAGGAACGTTATTTCGTGTTGGTGGAGATGAATTCGTCATAACCATCACGAATACCAATAGCCAAATTGTATATGATTTATTCGAAAGTATTGGAAAACAATGTTCTAATGTCTTAGTTAGTTCTGTCCAGTTATCTCTGGCTTATGGGGTTCATGTAAGAACATCTAATAATTCACCATTCTATGAAGAGTTTAAAATTGCTGAGGATGAAATGTATCGCATGAAATTAATGGATGTCCCATCAATGCGTACGAATGCCATCGATACAATCTTAAATACCTTATTTGAAAAAGATGAATACTCAAAAGACCATTGTTCTAACGTATCCTTAATGACCGAAGTTTTGGCTCATAAAATGGGATTCAACAACAACCAAGTAAGTGATATTAAAATGGCTGGAATGCTACACGATATCGGGAAAATCATTGTCCCAGACCATATCCTCAAGAAAACTGATAAACTAAGTCACATAGAATATTTAGAAATTAAGAACCACGCAGAAATAGGATTCAGGATATTAAGTTCCACCAAAGACTTTAGACAAATTGCAGACTATGTACTATTCCACCACGAATTTTATAATGGAAAAGGATACCCTCACGGTTTAATAGGTGAAGCAATTCCAATCGAATCACGAATCATCTCCGTTGTCGATGCATATGATGCCATGGTTTCTTACCGCTCGTATCGTGATAACATCACAAAAGAACAAGCAATTCAAGAATTGCAAAACAATAGTGGAACCCAGTTTGATCCAAATGTGGTTGAGGTATTCCTTGAACACTTTGAAGAAATTACACAAGTAAGAAATGACAAATAAGTAATTCATTTAAAACATAAGAAATAAAAAAGTAGATTCCAAATGGATAATCTACTTTTTTTGTTCAATCATGCAACGTTATATAGTTCAACTATTTGTGATATTGTTAATATTGACACATTTAATTGCAACTTGTAATTGTACATCACAATTCAATTCACTTGATCTAACATGTATGATGTAGACAATTCCAAGCTTATTGTCTACTTAGTTTTTTTAGACTCACTTGCAGTAGCCAATAAAGTTTCTGTAATTACTTTATTTATATCATAATTACTAAGTACCTTTAGTCCAGCTTCAGTTGTTCCACCTGGAGTTGCAATTTGTCTTATTAATTCCTGTGGTTTTAGAGTTGATTGTTGCAGTAATTTACCTGACATTATCAATGATTCTGAGACCATTTTAACTGTATCTTCATATGTAAACTCATGAAGTAAACCATAATTAATCATAGAATCCATTATCTCTAAATAAAACGCAGGTGATGAACCACATAAAGCTGTAAACTCATCAAACTTTTCCTCAAAAATTTCTACTGCCGTTCCAAATGAATTAAGAAATGTGTCAATAATTATTGATTCATTTCTTGATACTTCTTTATTAACACAATAAGATGTAATACTACTACCTATCATTGCTCCTATGTTTGGCATAGTCCTTACTATAGTTACATCTTTCTTTGCAAGAGTCTCTAGTTTATCCAAAGTAATACCAACCGCTACTGAAAATATTATTTGATTTGTTAACACCTCAGATAATTCATCAAATACAGTTTCTAATACATATGGTCTAACTGCTAATATAATTACATCACAGCTTTGTGCAATTTCAGTTATACTATTTGCAACATTTACCCCATGAGTTTTACTTAGTTCTAATGTCTTGTCAATAGCTATATCATATAGAAAAATCGATTTTGGTGATTGACATTCACTTTTTACAAGTGACTCAAATATGGCAGTTGCCATATTTCCTACTCCTATAATTCCTATTTTTAAATTCATACAATCATCTCCAATTTTTACTTGCATACCATTTATGCAAAGACTCTATGTGATTATATCACGTTTTATATAAGTATATCAAAAAGACATATTAGATTTATAATAATCTAATATGCCTTTATTTCTTGATGAATGGTTAAACATAACCACAATCTTGTCTAAAACTATGACTATATGTTCGTAGATTCTAAACTTCAATTATAACTATTTTACAATAACGTGTCTTAATTCTTGGTCCTTTGTTTGATAAATAAGAGTAAAAACATTATTCAATGGATCGTAATTAATTAATACTAGATATGAAAATTTGTTTTTTAATCTTGAGAAAAAGGATGCCGATATGGTTGTAATATTTTTTGACTTAATAGACTTAATGTCAATCCCAACTATTTTACGTTCAGAATAATTGTTTTGGATAATCTCAAAATCAGCTTCTTCTGCATCATCTAAACTGACAGTTGTATAATAATCCGAGATAAAATACGAGTGGAGCAATGAAACAACATCTTCCTTAAAATCCAGTGCAATCTCTTGATTGAGTTTGTTTCTATTTTGCATATCTAATAAATATTCCCTTAAACTCTTTTCAACAATACTTTTAATTGATAAGGTGTTTCCAAAAATATTTTTCGATATAAATGCGTTATTGTTTCTTTTAAATAAGTCTATTAGTTCCAAAATTTTATTATATTTAGAGTGGTCTACATTAGTATCACTGTAGTTATGGATTAAATTATTTCTATGAAAAATAATTTCTTTAAACGAATCATAATTTTCTCTTATTTCATCAAAATCCTTGGAAAAAACATCCACTATGTCATAAAGTGGAAGTTTATCAACTAATGAATTATCATTTTCATTTGAAAGAAAATCTTTAACTTGTTTTTCCAGTTCAAGATATTCAGTTATAAATGAATCTAGAGATATTGATCCTTTTACATTACTATCACTCACAGATGAAGACGTATCGTAAGACTTTAATATTTCGTTTACCTTATTAGGATTGAACAAACGAAGTATATAAAAGGCGATTAGCCCTATGCCTTCGATTGATAACATAATAACAATGAGGGATAAGTTTAATTCATTTATGAATATAAACCCTGTTAGGTTTACTAATATAACGGTGAAACAATAACTAATCACCAACATCAAATCAAAATAAACATCTCTTTTTAATTGATCTACAACGTAGCTATCAAGTATCTCTGATTTTTCATTATCTAAATTATTAATATAATATGCATATGATATTGGCAAGAGTGCAATTAGGGCTCCTAAAGTCTGCATCGATGAGCTATAAACCCATGTGGAAATTGCAACATCTAAGACTGTATTAAAAACAAAATTAATTAGAATGTAAAAGCAAAAAATAGTTACACTTAAAACAATAACAAATTTGGAACGGAAAAATGAGATAAAATGTTTAATGAATAACATTTTAGTCACCTGCTTTCTCGAAAGTATTTATAAGTACATTATATAACGATTTCGTAATCTTTGAATCTTTTTTTAATTTATTGTAATTAACAGTTGGTTTGAAACTTCATTTCAAACTACTTTCTCAATATTTAGGATATAACGTAGACTGTATTTCTATTGTCATAGATGATTGGACAATATCTTAGAAAAAAAGGAGCACTCTGGATTGAGTAGCTCCTTTTATATACTTGATTTTAAGAACTTTGAATATCCATCCGAACCCCTGATAAGTAACTATAAAGCGCAGTAGAATGTTTAGAACATCTCACCATTCTGCAGCATTTCAATAAATACCTTAGTTAATTCCGGATCGAATTGTTTACCAGATTCCATCTTTAAAACAGTAATTACCTCTTCTACAGTTCTTTCTGGCTTATATGATCTTCTAGATAGCATTGCATCCACAGAATCTGCAAGACACAATATTCTAGCGGTAATTGGAATGTCTTCCCCACTCATTCTTCGAGGATATCCATTCCCATCATACCTTTCGTGATGTCCTAAAACTGCAGGAATAACATAATCTAAAGACGGAAGATGTCGAATGATGTCAATTGATGCATCTACATGTCCTTGTATCTCCTTGTATTCCTCTTCATTTAATCTTCCTGGTTTGTTTAGGATATGCTCTGGTATCGATATTTTACCAATATCATGCAATAGTGCTGCTTGTCTGATATTTTCAACAATCTCATTGCTGAATGTAAGTTTTTTTGCAAATGCAACAGCATACTTAGCTACATTCTCACTATGATTGAACGTATAGTGGTCCTTAGCATCTATTGCTGCCGTTAGTGCATAAATTGTAGACCAGTACTCTTTACTTTTTGATTTATTCAAGGACTTTGATTCCTCATGTTCAAAGGCATCAAATACTTTTATGTTGTTCTTTCCATTTTGTTTTACCTGATACACTGCGTGCTGTGTATTCTCAACTAATTCACCTATTGTTTTTGCGCCATCAGGATACGTACATAAACCAATACTATATGTAATAACTTTCTTTAGTCGATCGTCAATATCTTTTACACATTTATCTGAACTGAGTTTAATGTTCTTCAATAGTTTAAGTGCTTGGTTTGTTGTCTGATTAGGTAACAATAAAACAAACTCTTTCCCACTAAATCTAGCTGCATGTCCGATCCCTTCAACTGATCTCTTTATAATAGATGCAATTGTTGCTAAAGCTATATCAGAATTCTTCATCCCGTATAATTGATTGTATAATTTAAAATCATCAACATTGATTATAACGAGTGTGATGTTGTTCTCATGATATTTTTTAAAAGTCATTTCCAATAGTGTATAGAAGTGTTTTCTGTTATATAACTGTGATAAATTATCTGTTTGCGATTCAACAATAGCTTTTTCGTATGATGATGCATTCTTAAGAGCTGCTGAAAACATTGTGCAGATAGATTGAATTCTGATAATTTCTGGTCGTTGAATTTTCTTCTGCAACTTAGAATCAGAAAGAATAAGAAGTCCTAGTAAATCCGAACCATCAAATAACCCGAAAATATGCGTTGCATCCAATTTTTCTAAATCCTCTTGTTCTTGTTTTAATAATGACTTAAATCCATATTCATATTTAAAATCACTAATGTTAAGGTGATAGTTTTTTACGACGTATTCTACTACATAAGATTTCTCAGAAAATGATACTGATATATCATCTAATAATCTGTTGCTATATTGTAGTTGATATTCTTGATCCCTTTTTACCGCTACTTGTATACTAAGCGGAGAAATGACTTCTTCAAGAATCTTTATCGAAGCATCAACAATGCTTTCAATATCTAAAGACGACTGTACGTCAGAACTATATTGGTTCACCAACTCAGATTTTAAGTCTTCTTCTTTTACAAAAATTCCAATAACGATGGTTCTCCAAATAATATAATAAAATACCATAATTATAGTAAAAAGTATAATGTATAAAATCGTGTAATATTTAAGATGCACTCCATAATCTTCAAACAGTTCATAAATAGCTGGATAAAGTACTATCAGTGTAAGATATGTCAGTAACAAACATGTTACATATCCCGTAGTTTCAGATGTAGCCATTTGTAATTTGAATGGGCTTCTTCTCATCAATGCATATAGTAATGCAAATGCATTAACTAAAGCTGCTACAATATCAATCGGAAAAGAATTAAATATAGGTACTAAAACCAAGAGATTACCCAAAAATAATGCAGCAATACCAATAATTACTGGTGTGCTTATCTTTCTAATTTTTGGATTCTTTTTAATATTATCATAAAACCAATAAAGCATATGAAGTATCATTGAAATAACAATAACTAATAAAATATATAAAGTTAACCCAAACTCCTCGTAGACCATTGATTCAACTCCATTTACAACATTCAGTGTTGGTGGAGGTATCAGCAATCCAGTAAAAAGATTAATTACAAATGCAATAAGCATAAGAGATAGGTATACATATATAATCTTAACTTTTACATCATTGGTATACTCCATTATAAATCGGAAGTATACAACTGGCATTAAAAAAATACCCAATAATGAAATATGATACCAATATTCATAACTTGGATATACTTGGTTTCTCATCAAGAATGATCCACCTGTCCAAAGGATGGATATTCCAATCAAAGCAAGAAAAATATTTCTAATCTTACTACCCTTTGAATTAAGAATAATTAAAAAGATAAAAATATTCACTAATACTGCTGCTCCTGAAATATTGTTATATAGCCCCATACATTGCATCCACCTTTATTAACATAGATCATAAAAAGTATTCAATACTCTTTTCTAAGCAAATTATATCATTAACTCATTATTACACAAAACATTCTTAAGTTATTTGTAAGAATCTTAATCAAGACTCAAAAACAAATCACATAATACGCGTATTAATTGGCTTAAATATTAATTATATTAATGTTAATATTAATTATATCAATATTTATGTTAATTTATTTAATAAAAGTGTTGACATTGTTAAAAATATGTTATATTATTAAGGTGTAATTAAGAATTATTAACTATTCGATTCAATAAATTAATAGTACATTCAATTATATTAAGAAAACAATAATCAAAGGAGGAACTATTATGTTTAACATAAATTATGATTACATGCATGAAACTAGACGCCACCATGAACTGGTAGAATATTCAAAAGCTAGTAGAAATGCTAAAAAAAAATATAGAAAATAATAAAAGATAGAAACATACTTATAAACCGATAAATCAAAGGAGGAACTATTATGTTTAACACAACTTCATTATTCAATTATGAAACAACACGTCAACAAGAATTCTTAGAATTCACTAAAGCTAAAAAACATTCAAAAAATAATAAATAAACAATACTCATAAAAAAGATATCTCACGAAGAGATATCTTTTTTTGAAATAAACTACATTCATAGTGGATCGAGGTGGGTATTCTCCATACAAATCCAATTATATGCATTTGAAATCAATATGCTTTCACTATCTATATATATTTATTCAACTAATAACGATACAGTATAGCTATATGTTTCCAAATCTAAAACCCCAATAGTAATCATATCTTCTATTTTCTCAGAATTAAAATACCCAAGAATAAAATCTAAATTATCCGTAGTGATTTCAGTTTCATTTAGAAAAACAGTATCTAATACTAAAACAATTTCCAATTCAGTTAATTTTACTTCAACTTCAAAAATCAAATAAACCGCAGTCTCAACTCCAGGAAATGATTCACGATTAAAGTTAATCGTTGCTACGATTTGATTATCTTCATTTAATTTAACATAAGCATACTCAACATTACCATATTCTGTATCAACAATTACATCACATTCCAATACAGTACAATCCTCATTTAAAGGATCATAATCCTCATTGATGTTTTCTCTAATAGAATCAAGTAACATATAGTTTAAAAATTCTTCTGTTAAAGTGTACTCATCCTTAATAGATAAAGGATTTAAAAATTCAACAAGTGTCGCTTGTGCAATTAGTGATGGATCACCACTATTTGTATATACATCCTGAGGTAAATCATCCTCTGTAATATCTACTCTAAGCTTAGACATTAAAAAGATTCCAATAAGAAGCAAAATAAGAACAAAAATTATTAACCCAATAAAGATTTTTTTCATATTATATTTCTCCTTTCAAACTACAAATCTATTTTAATAAACCATTACAATTTTTACACATTAAATCATGTTTAGAATTTTGTTGTCCGCAATAATCACAAATAACATATTCTGATTGTTTAACGCCACAATAAGGACAAAACTGATGATTAACGCCTATTGCTTCATGACAAGAAGTGCAATGTCTCTCATCTGTATTATTATAATTCATTGAGTGCGTCTTTACATTATTACTATTATTAGCATATTTAATCGCAAAAAATATAAAGAAACCAAACATACTAAACATAATTATTGGTATCAAAGCAAAAAATGGAAAACCATCAAATGAAGAAATCATAAAAACTGGCATAAAAAATACTATTCCCATAAATATCATAACTCCAACTACAATTTTTTTACCTTGTTCATTCGTCTTCATAACATCATCTCCATTACAGTTATTATATCATACATTATTAGATGTATCCTATGAAAAAAAACGTGAACACTCCCCCACTTTATTGAGAATCTAAATTATGTGGAGGAGTTTCTTTTTTTGAGCAACAACTACTACAAGAAATAAAATAATTCTTTTAATAATTAAAGCTAATTTGTGCTAATTATTAATGGTAATGGCAAATCACTTAAAACCTCTTTAGAGTCATGACCTAAATTATGTAAACGGATAATAGAAAACTAAAATGACAAACTATTTTAAATGGTTTATAATACAAGAGGGTGATAACTATGAAAAAAATAATGTTAATAATCCTAATCTTATTTCTAACAGGATGTAGTTAGAATAAGACCAATTAACTAATTAATATAAAAGTAATAAAACAGCAATACTGGACAAGTGTCTAGTATTGCTGTTTTTAATGATTTCTATTTTATTTTATCTTTATTGATTGCCATATTTTTAATCGTTAATTTAAATGTTGATAGTTTAGAACTTGCACTATGAGGATATTTTGCCATAAATCGATAGATACTACTTCTATTTTTTAAGGTGTCTGATACTTTCTCAAGTTCAGTTTTTATTGATTTAAACGAAGGACCAGATGGTAACTTCTTAAGTAGTTCTTGGATCTGCAATTTAACTTCAGATAAGTTACCTTTCAAGTAATCTTTTCGAAGTTGGAGACCATCTTTGAAATCAGCTACGGAAACTCCAATTTTTCCAGTTATCTCAGTACTTAATTTTTCAAGAGTAATAATGATGTCTCTTAATTTAAATAGATCTCTAAGCGTTAAGTATGAATCAATTGAAAATACTATATAAAATCCAATTAATAAAGCAAACATTGTTTTCTCAGGAATCGCATCATACAACTCAACGAATACTGGATTTACAAAACGCCATATAACAAATGCAGAAATAGCAAAAAAGACAGTTACATGAAGTGATACTCTTCCCTGAAAATTAAATTTGTGATTACTATAATCCCACCATCTTGTATGGAAAATCTTTTCCAATGTCCAAGAAGTTAAAAACTCCCAAACAGCTGTAACTAATCCAATGTATACCACTTGGATAAGCATTACAAAGATACTTGAGTTATTGATTCCATCAAATATTCCCATTGATAAAATTACAGTAACTATTGCACACCCATAAATTGGTATATAAGGTCCATGTAAAAATCCTCTATTCACATATTTTTTCATTCTAAAAGAAACCCAAGGAGTTTCCCAAAGCCATCCTATAGTACTAAATATCATAAATAGAAACAAAACTTTTTCCATATTACCACCCAATCTTATATCACGAAAATTATCATTGTTTACTTAAAGCCGTTTTTTTATTAAGATTCATTTTTTTAAAAGTATATCTTTTATCAATAATTGCAATGAGTTTTAGAATAGCATAACTAGTAAAGAGAACGATATAAAAAATCATACGTGAATTATTTAGCAACACTAAGTGAATAAATTCATATTTTCTAATGAATTTATGAAAGAAAAAAGCATATAAAACAAATATCGTAATAACCGGAACATAAATCATTAGTCATCATCTCCTTCATCACGACCTTCAGTTGCGCCTGTTATAGCATCCATAACATCATTTGTCGGTGTTGCTCCATTAAAGGTATCAATTGTTTCTTCTTTATCATATGTAGTTACTGCAGTAGCCAAAATAACTACTAATGCAATAATCAAAATTAAGTTTAATATCTTCTTGTTCATTCATACCCCCCGCTTTCTAATAAAATTCATTTATATAATTATTTATCGTTTAATATATATACTTACTTTTAATTTTAACATAAAGCTGGAATTTTCATTTCACTTTGCAATAAAAATTTTTAACATTTATCTATTTTAAAATATACGTGAACAGATGTTTTTTCACTACTTTGATACAAATTACATTTCTTATTTAATAAAGTTTGAATTTCCTGTTTTTTTTCATTTAATTTATGTGTATAATTATAAATAAGGGTCAACATCACATTACTTACGATATTACTTACGATTTTTCTATCATATTTAAAAAGGAGAATCTTATGTCAAAAGCTCGTAGAAAGAAAAACGAAGAAACTAAAAGAAGATTTGAAGCTATTAAAGATTTAATGTCTACTTTTGCTATGTCTACTGTTGCTGTAGTTGCTGCTGTAACTTTAATTCCAGCATCACCTAAAGCAGAAGTCACAAAAGTTGTAGCTTTAAGCGAAGAAATTGTTTATCAAGTAACTGTTACTGATGAAGATAATGCTTTAGATTTATCTACACTTTTTGTAGTGCTTGAAAACCAATTAGAATTTTACGAACAACCGATTAGCTTGGGTGAAAACTCAGGCTATTTTGATAGCTTAAATAATAATACAGAATATCGATTAAGTGTTTATGGTAATAAAGGGTTTGGACAAGAACGGCTAGATACAATCAAAATCACAACAGGCGAAAAAATTGGAGGTACAATATTGTCTGTAACCCCAGTAAGTACTGAGTTTTCTACAAATTATATTGTCGATATTTCCATCAATGATCCAAATTTAATATATGATTCCTATAATTTATATTATGGATATAGCTTTGAGCCCGGTACTGATATTCAATATAATTTGATACCCTTTACCTTACTAGAAACTAGTATTGAGTTATTTGATATTTATACCTTAGATACATTTCATATATATATAGAAGGGGTAACATCAAATGGTATAGAAGAAAAGCTAGATGAAATATCAGTAACACCCCCATTTGATTTATATACATCAGTTTATACAGAATATATTGATACTGAAGAGATTGGTTTCTACATCTATAACAACTACCATCTTGAAAATATAAGTTACGAGATGAAAATATACAAAGATGATATCCTCCTCCGAACTGATCAAATTGATTTAAGTAAAGATGGGATTGAAAACTATATGTTTATCATTGATAATTTATTACCAAGCACAACATATTACTTTGAATTCATTGTTACATATACAAATCCTCAAACTTTAAGACTAGAGAATAAAGTTGTAGAAATTGGGGAAATAACCACACTAGAAAACTTTTTACAAAATAATACAACAGACATTTTTATAAATAGGGAGGTAACAAAATGAAAGAAAAAATGAGTAGTTTAGATTTACATAAATGGATAGTTTTAGGGATTATCGTAGTCTTTGTTTTAGTTGGTAGTCTTACAAGTATCTTATTCCCAGGTACAGCATTTGAAACGATAATTGATAGTTCAATTGGTAAATTCTTTGATATCGGAAGTCTTATTAAAAACAACTATATAAATATATTAGAGAGTGTCGCAATAATATTATTTATTGGAATATTGTTTTATGTGATATCTGTAGTAATAAAACTATTTACGAGAAACAGTACTAGAGGAGAAACGATTGGAATTCTCATTACTTCAATTGCAAAATTTGCAAGTATGGTAATCGGTTTAATTCTTGTGCTTTCAGCGTGGAATGTACCAACACCGACTCTACTAGCTGGTGCAGGTATTGCTGGTTTAGCAATTTCATTTGGAGCCCAAGGTTTATTAGAGGATGTATTTGCTGGATTATCAATCATCTTTGAGAAACAATTTGTTGTTGGAAATTTTGTTGAAGTTGATGGTTTTAGAGGTGAAGTAATAGAAATTGGACCAAGGAATACAAGAATTAAAAATATCTATGGAAATATATTAATTATTGCAAATTCTGATATAAGAGAAATCATAAATTTATCAGAAGACTTATCATTCGCAGTATCAGAAATTTCGATTGAATATGGAGCCGATCTTGATAAAGTTGAGGAAATAATCAAAAGCAACTTGCCAAGCATAAAAGAGAAGTTCCCTCAAATCCTTGTTGGGCCTGTGTATGATGGAGTTGATCAATTAGGTGATTCTGCTGTTGTAGTAAGAGTGATTGCACACTGTGAGGAAAAAGATCGTATCAATGTCCGAAGAGTTTTAAACAAGGAACTGAAACGTGTATTAGATGAGAATGGCATTAATATACCTTTCCCTCAGTTAGTCATTCATCAAGTTGTTCAAAACAAAGAGTAAAAAACCAAAGATTATAATACAATTGATGAAACAATTTCTGCGCATGAAACTAATATAACTAAATAATTACATCACATTCAAAGGATTGTATTACAATATTGCTTTTTTATGATACAATATTATTGAGGTGATATTATGATAGCAAAGTCACAAATGGTGCAAGATTATATAGAAAAGAAAATAATGTTGGAAGAGTGGAAACCAGGCTCAAAAATCCCTTCTGAAAACAGTCTATGTATAGAGCTAAACGTTAGTAGAGTAAGTGTCCGAAGTGGAATTGAAGCTTTACTAGCGATTGGATTACTTAAAAAAGTTAAGTTTGGTGGTACTTATGTTAGTGAATACAATGATGAGAACTATTTAAAAGTATTAACACCAACGCTAATACACAATTTCAATTATGTTGAAATGTTAGAACTAAGACAGGCAATTGATGTATTATGTGTTGAACTGTGTTTAAAGAACATTGATAAAAGTGTTATTGAAGAACTGAGTAATTTATTAGTGGATATGGAGAATTATAAGGAAAACGAAGACTTCTTTTTATTAGATAGGAAATTCCACCTAACAATATCTAAATATACATTTAATAAGTTAATACATAATATAAATGAAATTATGTGGGAAGTATTAGAAAGTAATGCTCGTGGTGAATATCACATGATCGGAAATGATGAAAGAATAGTTGAACATACAAAAATACTAAATGCCATAATTTCAGGAGATATCGAGTTAGCAAGAGTATATAGTAAAAGACATTTAAGTAGAACAATAAAAGACGTAAAAAGTGGTAAATAACCACTTTTTTTTATTTTTTTATTGTATACGCTTACAATTTTTGATATTATTAATATTGTAATACAATTTAATGCTTTTTATAGTACAATTCATAAAATATTGTATTATTTACTCATTATTGTATGACAAAATACTAAAATTGGAGGAAACATAATGGCATTATATTTAATTTTTTTACTGGTAGCTGCAATTGCCCTAATCGTTGTTGCTACATCAATATTTAAGGTTCATCCATTTATTGTTTTATTATTAGCTGCTTTCTTTGTGGCAATAGGTGTTGCAATACCACAATCTTTTGGTTGGTTAGTGGTTGAAGGTAAACCTGTTATTGCTTGGGAAAACATCGATGTAATAGTTCGTAACGGATTTGGTGGAATCTTAGCTTATATTGGAATTGTTATCGTACTTGGTACAATTATCGGTGTTATCTTAGAAAAATCAGGGGCTGCAATCAAAATGGCAGACTTTGTATTGAGAGTAGTTGGACCTAAGCGTCCTGCACTTGCAATGAGTATTATTGGTTGGATCGTGTCTATCCCTGTTTTCTGTGACTCAGGATACGTAATTCTTTCTAGTTTACGTAAAAGTGTTACAAGAAAAACTAAAGCAAGCGCTGTAACAATGAGTGTTGCATTAGCTACTGGATTATACGCATCACACACATTAGTACCACCTACACCAGGGCCAATAGCTGCTGCTGGTAACTTAGGTTTATCAGACAAATTAGGTTATGTAATTCTTGTTGGTGGATTTGTTTCAATTTTCACTATGTTAGCTGGTTATGCTTGGGCTAAATATATTGGATCTAAAATTGAAATTGAAGAAGATGTAGAAAACGCAAACTTAGGTGAGCAATTAGGTCAAGGTGTTGATCTTGGAGAAAAAGCAATCACTGAAAAATATGGTAAATTACCATCAACTTTCATGGCATTTGCTCCAATACTAATTCCGATTATCTTAATCGCTATCGGAACTGTAGCTGCATTCCCAGGTAACCCACTTGGTGATGGATTCTTCTATACATTATTTATATTCTTAGGTAAGCCTGTTAATGCATTATTAATCGGATTCTTTATCGCATTAGGTTTATTACCTGCATTTAATAAAGAAACATTAACTGACTGGATCGGCGAAGGAATTAAAACTGCTGGACCAATTATCTTAATCACTGCTGCTGGTGGAGCATTTGGTGCTGTAATCAAAGCTACTCCAATCGCTGACGTACTTGGTGGAGAATTAGCAACTCTAGGTCTTGGATTATTAGTACCATTTATTATTGCTGCTGCTTTAAAAACAGCTCAAGGTTCAAGTACTACTGCTCTAGTTGTAACATCTGGATTAATGGCTCCTTTACTTGTGTCATTAGGATTAGATTCTACAATGGGTGCTGTATTAACTGTTATGGCAATTGGTGCTGGTGCAATGACTGTATCACATGCAAATGATTCATACTTCTGGGTAGTTGCTCAGTTTACTGGTATGGATGTAAAAACTGCATACAAAACTCAAACAATGGCGACACTTATTCAAGGTATCGTTACACTAATAGTTGTATTAGTATTAGGATTTATTATTCTGTAAATAAAAATGGGGTGGCAATATGAATATATTAATAGCTATTGATTCTTTTAAAGGGTCACTTAGTACAACACAATTAGCTGATACAATCGAAATGGGTATTAAAGATGTATCTTCTGATTACTTCATAAAAAAAATCCCCATAGCTGATGGTGGTGAAGGTACTTACGAGACCTTAGTTCAAGGTCTTGGCGGAACAAAAGTTCGAGTTCAAGTTAAAGATCCTCTTTTTAACAACATATACGCTGAATACGGTATATTAAACGATCAAACAGCCATTATAGAAATGGCCAAATCATCGGGATTAACTTTAGTACCAGCTAATCTTCGTAACCCTCTTAATACATCAACTTTCGGTGTAGGTCAGATGATTAAAGACGCTATATATAAAGGTTCGAGAAACTTTATTATCGGTATAGGCGGAAGTGCTACAAACGACGCAGGTATTGGTATGTTGAGTGCTTTAGGATATGTTTTTAAAGATGAATCAGGAAACGAATTAATTCCAAAAGGTTCTTCATTATCAAAGATAAAATCAATTGATTCAACATTTGCCTTAAAAGAACTTTCAGAATGCGAATTCTTAGTAGCATGTGACGTAGACAACCCCTTATATGGTGAACTCGGTGCTGCTTACGTATATGGAGCTCAAAAAGGGGCATCAATTGAAGACATTAAAGAACTAGATTATGGACTACAAAACTTTAGTTCTGTTATAAAAGAGACAACTGGTAAAAACATTGCATTTATTAGTGGTAGTGGAGCTGCTGGTGGACTTGGTGGTGGATTCTTAAGTTTATTAAACTCAAAACTAGCACCAGGGATTGACATCATATTTGATAAATTCAAAATTATTGAAGATATCAAATGGGCAGATATGATTATCACAGGTGAAGGACGTTTAGACTTCCAAACAATAATGGGTAAAGCACCAATTGGAGTTGCAAAGATTGCGAAACAATATGATATTCCTGTTATAGCTCTAGCTGGAAGCATCACAGAGGATGCCAAAAAAGGACATAAACATGGAATAACATCAATGTTCTCCATCATGGATTCACCCATGAGTCTTGAAGAAGCAATGGACGAAGAAAATGCAAAAAGATTGATTTATAATAAAACAAACGAATTATTCAGATTAATTAAAGCTATAAAGAAATAAAAAAAAGGTGCTTCTCCAGAAGCACCTTTTTTATTATCTATATTTTGTTATTTCTCTTCAAATACCAATAAATCGGTGAATACCATATAACCATTATTACTATTATTACTAATATAACTCCAATTAAATATGAAACAGCTCCGTACCCATGAATTATTTCCAAGGGAGTTCCACCATGTTCAAGTAAAAACATATAGTTTTCACCAAATATCAAGTTAACAGGTAATGCAATACCAATAGCTAAAACAAATAACACAGCTGCACTTCTCTTAAACTCTTTTAATCCAGGTCTAAAATCATGAACAAAGATCATATACATATAAATCCATAAGAAGAACATATGAGCATAAAAGAACTGATAGTATCGATATCTATCTGGCCCATAACTCATGTCAGGGAACAATACACTAAGCAGTGCTCCAAATCCCCAAAAATAAGCTATATTAAAGACTTTCTTATTTTTCGAGAAGATAATCACTATTGATGCATAAACATTGATAGTACATAGATTTAAAGGCAACATATGAACTATGTAATAATCATTGTTAGCCAAATGCCAAACATGGAGACTTAATTCAATAACAAGTAATGTTCCAGCAATTATATACCTCAATGTCTTTTCATGTTTAAATTCTCTTAATTGCTTACGATAAAAATAAATTAAAAATACTACTAAAGCCGTAATAAATATTTGCAACAAATGCCAAGGACCAAAAAAACTCAATTCAATCCCTATTTCAGAGTTAAAAAACATTGTGTTTCCTCCTGTAAATTAGTATTTAGTTTATCCCTACTTATTTGATTATATCATTTTCTAAGAAAAAATAAAAAGGAGAATTAATCTCCTTTTTATATCAGCTTAATGTTTCTGATATTAACATAAAGAAAACACAATATTATCAATAATCGTATTCCCAAAATTATAAATCCCAATTCTATTATTACTTACAGTTGGAGTGGATAGTTTAAAAAAAGCACTATCGACTGATAGTGCTTCATATATATTTACGTTAGATTACTCTTGAACTTAGGAGTTAAAACACAGTTTTTCTCTAACTCTTTATCTTTTAGCTTAGTAATAATAATCTTATTTTTAGGATTCTCATCCTTAACGATATTTCTAATCTTATTTTTATTTACCAAAGTTGATCTTGAAATTTGAACTAAAGTATCAGAATACTTATTTAAATCCTTTAAAGAACCTTTTACTTCTAACACGTTATCATACAAATAAATATCAAGATACTTCTGTCGAAACAAATTAGTCGTAATAAAATGAATCTCATCAATAATAACAAATAACTTATCCCCATCTTTATTGCTAAATATAATTTTGTCTTGCCTGCCCTTACTATTTTGAATTTTAACTATTTTTTGAATAGCATCTTCAAATATTGCACTAAAATTTGGATCACCTTTATATATATACGCTAATGGTTCAATAAACGAATTTAGTACTTCATATGTTTTTTCAATATGTGACGTGAAAAATAATATGTAATTACCCATAAACTTATCTCTAACTGATTTAGCAGTAACTATACCAGCATCCAAATTGTCGTCATATTCAATATCGATAATATTGACTATAACCTCTTCGGATTTGTTATACTCCAATACTTCATCCGTAGTTTCAGCAAAAACTATTTCAACATCAATTTTTAGTGATTTAGCAACCTTTTTTATTTCAAGCTCAATAATTTGCGTAAAATAATCTTCATCCTCATAAACAAC
>UPTN01000290.1_pt1 | contig 27382 bp, 29 predicted proteins | sample 2160111 | NCBI WGS metagenome assembly UPTN01 (sample SAMN06265058, study PRJEB28932) | marine metagenome | isolation source: Columbia River Estuary | place: USA:Columbia River Estuary, USA | collected 2014-05-05
TCCATGTAATTGAATTGCTTCCAACTTGTTTTTATCAGCAATTTCAATTATTTCATCAATAGTTTCGTTTACAAAAACGCCTACTTTTTTTATTTCAGAAGGAATTTCAACTTTAGGTAAACTAGTTACAAAACGCTTTGATTTTTCATAAAATATAAATCCAATATAATCAGGTTTTAATTTTATGAGTTCCGAAATATTTTCGGCATCTCGCATTCCACAAACTTTAATTTTCATCTTATCCTATTTGATCAATAAATTCTTTACAAGCTTGTCCTGGATTTTCAGTTTTCATAAAGTTTTCACCTATTAAAAATCCTTGAAAGCCATATTCTTTTAAACCTGTAATAACTCTTGGATCATTCAATCCACTTTCTGAAACTTTTATACAACTATCCGGAATTTGACTTGCCAATTCTATTGAATGTTCCAAATCCACCTTAAATGTTTTTAAGTTTCGATTGTTAATTCCAATAATTTTATTATCTAATTCAATCTTATCCAACTCTTGTTGGTTATGCACTTCATACAACACATCCATCCCTAAATCTTCAGCTAATTTTCCGTAATTTTTTAATTCCTCTTTAGATAAACAAGCAGCAATTAGCAAAATTACATCAGCTCCAATTGCTTTTGCTTCTACAATTTGAAAACCATCAACAATAAAATCTTTTCTTAAAATTGGAGTTGTATCTTGTATTGACCTTGCTTTAATTACATCTAAAATATTACCTCCAAAAAACTCTGTATCGGTTAGAATTGATTGTGCTGCCACTTTAGCATCTAAATACCCATTTGTAACTTCTTCAATTGTAACTTTATCATTAATAATCCCTTTTGAAGGAGATTGACGTTTAAATTCAGCAATAATCCCTGTAGAACCAATACTTAACAAACTCTTTTTTAATGACAAAGGTGTTCTTTTGAAATTTGGGCTTTTAACCAACTTTTCAACTGAAACTTCTGTCCTTAATTGTGCAACTTCTTGCTTCTTATGTGCTATTATTTTATCTAAAATATTCATAATTATATTGAATTATTTGAAAACTGAAAGATTCAAAATTAAATATGTTTCTTCTTAATTTTGTGCGACACTGAAAGAACACCTCGACTCTGATCTGCGACCAGTTCAGCGTGGCGCGCTATTCTAATTCCTAATTAACCTTGTTAAACTTTCTTTTGCTTTTAAACCAAATAACGAATCTTTTGCTTCTTCAAAAGCAGTTTCAAAACACTTATTCTCATCAAATGTTTTTAATGCAAATGCTGCATTTGTTAAAACTACATTATTTTGTGCTTCTGTTCCGTTTCCATCTATAATAGAAACAAATATTTTAGCAGAAGCTTCAACTGAGTTTCCTCCAAATATTTCAGACTGCTCCAATCTTCTTAATCCTAAACTTTCTGGAGTTATTACTTGTTCATTATCTTTTGTAAACAACTTAAAACCACTTGTTAACGATATTTCATCATAACCATCTAAACTATAAACAATTCCATAATTTTGAGAACTTTCTTGCAATAAATAGTTATAAACTCTAGCTACTTCCAAATTAAAAACGCCTACCATTTGATTTTGAGGGTTACTCGGATTAACCAAAGGTCCTAAAATATTAAAAAATGTTTTCATACCTAATTCTCTGCGAGTTGGACCAACAGCTTTCATAGCTGGGTGAAATAACGGAGCGTGCAAAAAACAAATATTTGCTTTATCAACCTGATCTTTCAAAATAGCTTCATCATTTGTAAACTTATAGCCTAAATACTCTAACATATTTGAAGAACCACTAATTGATGAAGAACTATAATTACCGTGTTTAGCAACTTTATTTCCATTACCTGCAACAATAAATGATGTTAAAGTTGAAATATTAAAAGTATCTTTTCCATCTCCTCCTGTCCCACATAAATCAATAGTGTTAAAATCTGACAGATTGATTTTTACAGATAACTCCAATAATGCTTCTCTAAAACCAGCTAATTCACTAACCGAAATTGGGCGCATTAAAAACACCGTTAAAAATGACGCTATTTGAGAATTATTAAATTTCTCATCTGCAATTTCAATTAGAATAGACTTCGCCTCTTCTTTAGTTAAACGCTGTTGCTCAAATAGTTTATTTAATATCGCTTTCATATCTATTTATTTGCATCTATAAAATTACGGACCATTTTTTCACCCATTGGAGTTAAAATAGATTCTGGGTGAAACTGTACAGCACTTATGCTAAATTCTTTATGTTCTAAACTCATTATATCACCAAATTCGTCTTCTGCAGTTATTTCTAATTCTGCAGGAAAATCTTTTTTAGATGCTCTCCAAGAATGGTAACGCGCGGCTTCAAATTCCGCAGAAAAATCATTGTAAATTACTGCATCTTTTTTAGTAATACTCATTGTTGTTGCAACTCCATGGAAAACTTCATCCATATTTTCTAAACTTCCACCAAAAACTTCAGTAATTGCCTGTAAGCCTAAACAAACTCCAAAAATTGGTTTTTTACCTGCGTAGGTTTTAATCGTTTCTTTTAAAATTCCTGCTTCATTTGGAATTCCAGGTCCCGGAGAAAGAATTATTAAATCGTACGCATCTATCTCTGAAATTTCAATTTCATCATTTCTAAATACAGCTGGATATTCACCAGTAATATCTTCTACCATATGTACCAAATTATAGGTAAATGAATCGTAATTATCTAGTATTAAAATCTTCATTTTCTAAATATTTTCTGCTAAGATTAATGCTTTTTTCAAAGCAGCTAATTTGTTATTTACTTCTTGTAATTCTCCTTCTTCAGAAGATCTCATTACTATTCCTGCACCAGCTTGGTAGTAAAGCGTGTTATTTTTACTAACAAATGAGCGAATGGCAATTGCTAAATTCACACCATTATCTAAGCCAATAAAACCAACTGCTCCACCATAAAAACCACGAGTTTGATTTTCATACTTATCAATTAATTCCATAGCCTTAAATTTAGGCGCTCCACTTAAAGTTCCTGCTGGAAACGTATCTCCAACAATTTCAATAGCTTTTCCTTTTGGCTTTCCTTGAACAGTTGATACTAAATGAATTACATGACTAAAATATTGTACCTCTTTAAAAACCTCAACATTTACATTACTAGCATGTTTACTTAAATCATTTCGTGCTAAATCCACCAACATAACGTGCTCTGCAGTTTCTTTTTGGTCTTTGGAAAGTTTTTCGCCCAATAAAATATCTTTTGCCATATCTCCAGTTCTTCTAAAAGTTCCGGCAATTGGATTAATAATTGCTTTTTCTTCATTAATTTTAATTTGAGCTTCAGGTGAAGATCCTATTAGTTTAAAACTTCCATAATCAAAATAGAACAAATAGGGAGAAGGATTTATAGAACGTAATGCTCTATAAACATTAAACTCATCTCCTAAAAAAGATTGTTGAAACTGACGCGATAATACTAATTGAAAAACATCTCCTCTTTTACAGTGTTGTTTTGCTTTAGCGACATTGTTTTTGAAGTGCTCATCAGTAATATTAGATGATTCTTCTCCTTCTATTTCAAATTTATACAAACCATACGTACGAGAATTAATCAATGTTTCCATTTCGTTAATTCTAGACTCTTCACCTTCTTCAATGTTTTCAATTAAAGTCAATTCTTCATTAAAATGATTAATAGCAATAACAAAACGAAAAAAACTAAATTGTAAATCTGGAATTTCATAAGGCGTTTTTTTAGCTTTCAATTTTATAGTTTCAAAATACTGAATTGAATTGTATGAAATATACCCGTAAAAACCATTGAATGATTTTACACTTTCATCACAATCAACATCTACAATACTTTTATAGTTTTCAAAAATTGAATAAAAATCACGGTTTATTTCTTTTGAATCTAACTCTCTCCCTTTATAACTATAGGTGAACTTGTTTTTATCTGCTTTTAAAGTAATAATAGGATCTGCACATAAAAACGTGTAACTCTCCTCTTTACTATGATAATCAGATCCTTCTAACAACAAACTATTGGCGTATTTATCTCTAATTTTAGAGTACAAACCCACTGGAGTAACAGTATCTGATAATTGGTTTTTAGAAATTGTTTTAAATTTTATTTTTTTCATATTACTTCAATAAAAAAGGACTTATCACGAGATAAGTCCTTTTTGTTTTATATTATTCATTAAATATATAGGTTTTCTCGCTTACTGTTTAAGAGAGTTCCACCACCAAATTATATTTAAATTAATTTTTTTCATTATTGGCACAAATTTAGCATACATTTTTAAATGAGCAAATTATTCATTAAAAAAATATTTTATTACTTTTGAAAAAATCATCTTTATGAAAAATTCATATAAAATTACATTGTTAATTACATTATTTATAACTTTAATTGCTAGTGCACAAGAAAAATTAAAAGGTAATAAAGAAGTTACAACTGAAAATAGACCTCTTTCAGAATTTACAAAAATAGAAGTTATAGATAATATTGATGTTTTATTAGCCTATGGCGAAAATCAATCTGTAAGTGTTGAAACGGATTCTAATTTACAACATGCTATACTTACAACAGTTAATAATGGAATGCTATCTATTAAAATCAATAATAAAATTTCTAAAAAAAAGGAATTAGTTGTTCATATTAGAGTTAATAAGGGTTTTAAAGAAATTAATAGTTATAACAGTAGCAATATAAAATCTAATAATTCATTAATTATTGATAGTTTAACGATAAATGCCTTTGATAATTCTGATTATAACTTGCAAATAAATTCAAAAATAATTAATATAAACAGTAAAAAAAATAGCGATTTAAAACTTCAAATTTTAAGTGATAAAATATTTGTAATAGGAGAAGAATCTTCAACTATTAAAGGAACTTTTGATTCTAAAGAAGCTATTTTTAAACTTCTCGACAAATCCTCAGTAAACATTGATGGCTCTACAACTATTTTTGAAATTGAAACTTTAGGTAATACTTCTTTTAAAGGAAAAGATTTTAAAGCAAAAAATGCTGTTTTAAACGTTACAAATTCTTCTGATACTTATGTAAATGCAATAGAAACTATAGATATACGTGCAAAAAATTCTTCAAATGTTTATTTATATTCTAATCCTAAAATTAAAATGACTGAGTTTTTTGATAAAGCTTCTCTTAATAAAAAAGAGCTTTAGTTATAATAAACTAAGTATTTGAACAACAATAATTAGTAACACCATTGCCACAGGGTAAACTGTTGCATACGCAATTGATGGTGCATCTGTATCTGTCATATTATCAATTGCCGCAAGCCCTGGTGTACTTGTCATACTTCCTGTAAGCGTACCTAGTAGGGTTAACAAATTAATTTTAAAAAAAAGTTTGGAAACTAATGTTGTAATAATCATTGGTAAAAGAGTAATCACAAATCCATATACAAATAATTCAACACCATAATTTTGAAATGTTTCAACAAGGTTAACTCCAGCACTTGTACCTACTGCAGCTAAAAAGAATAACAATCCAAACTGACGTAACAAGTTATTTGCTGCCCCAGTCATTGTCCACATTATAGGCCCTGTTTTACCAGTTCTTCCTAATAAAAGTGCCACCAATAAAATACCTCCAGTTAACCCAAGGCTAAACGAAAAAGATCCCATATTTATACTCAATTTTCCTACTAAAATTCCAATTATAATTCCTAAAGCAATTGGGAAAAAGTCTGTACTTGAAAGTTTGCTATCATCATCACCAAAAACACGACTTACCTGTTTCATATTTTCTTTACTGCATGTAACCATTAACTTATCACCAAATTGTAATTTAGATGAAGGACTAGGTGATAAATTTATTCCAGAACGACGAATACGAGTAACTGTAGCATTATATGCAGTTAAAATATCAAGTTCTCCTAAGGTTTTTTTAACAACTTCTTTATTTGTTACTAAAATTGCTCTTACATCATATTTATTACTTAAAGGTATTTCTTGCTTGGTTACTGAACCAATTAATAACTCAACTCTTTCTAAGGCTTCCTCTGTACCTACTCCTCTAACTAAATCTCCTTTTTTTAAAATTAAGGAAGGTTCAGGTGTCATTACAACTCCATTATGCATAATTCTAGATATAACTGCCTTAGTCATAAATCGAATGTTTAAATCTTCTAAACTCTTATCTATTACATTTTCATTTTCAACTATAAAGTTTCTTCTTGAAATTTCTGGATAATCAAAATTAATTTCATCTGTATACTTTTTCTCTTCATCTACTATTTTAACACGAAGTATCCGTGGTAAAAAACTCACAAAAAGAATAACACCAATAACCCCAAAAGGATACCCTATACCGTACCCTATAGATGCCAACGGAGAACCTGTTGTATCAATTGCTGCGGCTAAACCAGGCGTACTTGTTAATGCCCCCGTTAATAATCCAATGGATAAATTTTTATCTACACCTAAAAAGTAATAAATTAAAAAGGTAATAATAGCAGAACTAAAAATAAGTACTGTTGCTAAAATTGTTAATTCCCTACCATGTTGTTTAAATGATTCAAAAAAACTAGGTCCTGCTTGGAGACCAATGGTAAATATAAATAGCACTAATCCTAAGTACTGAAAATCTTTTGGAATTATGTAACCATAATGTCCAAAAACCAACGCCACAAAAATAACTGCAGACACATCAAGTGAAATTCCTTTTAATTTAATGCGACCAATAATAAAGCCAATTAAAATGATTAAAAACAACACAAAATAACTATTGGAAAGTAAATTCATAATTTTTATTTTTTAACTGAGACAAAAATAATGGTATTTCAGACTCAATTTAAATTAATTATTAGTAATCACGAAAACGATTGCTAAAAAAAATCTTTCATGAAAAAACCCAAGCATATACTCGGGTTTTTTTATTTTGTAAATTAAAGTATTCAATCTAATGAACCTAAATAACGTTCTGCATCAAGTGCAGCCATACAGCCGGTTCCTGCAGCAGTAACTGCTTGTCTGTACTCTTTATCTTGTACATCTCCAGCAGCAAACACCCCAGGTAAATTTGTTTTTGTAGATTTTCCTTTAGTATGTAAATAACCCGTTTCATCCATATCTAAAATACCTTTAAATATTTCAGTATTTGGTTTATGACCAATTGCAATGAAAACACCAGTTACATCAATAACTTCTTTTTCACCACTAATATTATTAAAAACTCGAACACCTTCAACAACATTTTCACCTAATACTTCATCTATTTCAGTATTAAATTTAACCTCTAAATTAGCTGTTTTACTAACCCTATGTTGCATAGCTTTTGAAGCTCTCATATAATCTTTTCTCACCAATAATGTAACTTTATTACATATATTAGATAAATATGTAGCTTCTTCTGCTGCTGTATCCCCAGCACCAACTACTACTACATCTTGTTTTCTATAAAAGAAACCGTCACAAGTTGCACAAGCAGATACTCCACCTCCAATTAAGCGTTGCTCACTCTCCAAACCTAAATATTTCGCAGTTGCTCCAGTTGAAATAATTACTGTTTCTGCTTCAATATTTATAGATTCATCAACAACAACTTTATGGATACCACCAATTTCTTTACTAAAATTAACACTTGTTACCAATCCAAATCTAACTTCTGTACCAAAACGTTCTGCCTGATTTTTTAAATCTTCCATCATGGCAGTACCATCTGTTCCATTTGGATAACCAGGGAAATTATCTACTTCTGTGGTCGTTGTTAACTGTCCCCCCATTTGCATGCCAGTATACATAACTGGTTTTAAATCTGCTCTAGCAGCATAAATTGCAGCCGTATAGCCAGCAGGGCCAGAACCAATTATTAAACATTTTATTCTTTCAATCTTATCAGACATAATTAATTCACTTTTATTTTTGAACCACAAATTTATAGCAATTTATTAGAAATTAACACCATTGTTTATAATTTTTAATAATGCTTTTGTAATGAAATAAAATAGGTGCCTTATATTATATAACTTATATATGATTATCTTAAATTTGACACCTTAAAATAATAATAATGAGTACTCAAAAAATAATAAATTCTTCTGATGAATTAAATGAAATCTTAGCTACACAAATTGCAGTGTTATTGTATTTTTCTACAACATCTTGCAGTGTTGGAGAAGCTTTTGAACCTAAAGTTAAGTCGCTGGTATCTTCTAAATTTCCAAAACTTAAGCTTTACAACATCGATCTAAATTTTTCGCCAAAATTAGCAGCTGAACACAATGCTTTTGTAGAACCAACAGTTTTAGTTTTTTTTGAAGGCAAAGAAACAATAAGAAAAAGCAGAAATATTAGTATTTATGAATTAGAAGAAGCAATTAAAAGGCCATATGAACTTATTTTTGAATAATTACTTGTAATATATGTTTTTAGTTTTATATTTGCAGACCGAAATTATTCAGGTGTAGCAAGGCATCGAGTGTGGCATAAACTACTCCCTGAAAATTTGAGTTAAAAGAAGTGAATTTGTATTTTTCAGATTAGCGATTTCTTTTAAATTCGGGGTGTAGCGTAGCCCGGTTATCGCGCCGCGTTTGGGACGCGGAGGTCGCAGGTTCGAATCCTGCCACCCCGACAAAAAAGTAAATAAAAACTTGCAAATTAATCTCAAAGTAATTTAATTTGCGACTTCTTAAAAGCCGATGTAGCTCAGCTGGCTAGAGCAGCTGATTTGTAATCAGCAGGTCGTGGGTTCGAGTCCCTCCATCGGCTCTAAAAAACCTCTTCAAATTGAAGAGGCTTTTTTTTATCAGAATTCTGGATAAAAACTTTAAAAAAAATAAAAATTCGTTTTTCACAAGTTTAGTTTCATTAAATTTGTAAAATTAAAATCGAATTTTATGTTAATAATTGGAATTGCTGGAGGAACTGGGAGTGGAAAAACTACAGTTGTTAATCAAATTTTAAACGAACTACCTGCAGATGAAGTTTGTGTTATTTCACAAGATTCATACTATAATGAAACCCATAATTTATCCTATCAAGAACGAACAAAAATTAATTTCGACCATCCAAAAGCAATCGACTTTGATTTACTAGTTTCTCATATAAATAAATTAAGAAATGGTGAAATTATTGAGCAACCAATTTATTCTTTTGTTACACATGACAGAACAAAAGATACGATATTAACACATCCTAGAAAAGTTGTAATTGTTGAAGGTATTCTAATTTTTAACAGTAAAGAATTACGTGATTTATTTGACATAAAAATATTTGTACATGCAGATACTGATGAACGTTTAATTAGAAGAGTTAGACGAGATATTGAAGAACGTGGACGAGATATAAATGAAGTTTTAAGTAGGTATCAAAACACCTTAAAACCAATGCATCAGCAATTTATTGAACCTACAAAAAACTATGCAGATATTATTATACCAAATGATAGGTACAATACTGTAGCAGTTGATATCGTTAGAACTGTGATAAGTAATAAATTATAGTTTTATGACATTTAAACAGTTCAGAAACAAACCATTTGTAAAAATTATTTCAAATAAGTATTTTTTAATTTTATTAACTTTTATTGTCTGGATGGTGTTTTTTGATGAAAATTCTTGGCTCAACCATAGAGAATTTAATAAAGAAATTGATAAACTTAATAGCGAAAAAGAGTATTATAATTCTGAAATAGAAAAAGATAAAGAACTAATAAAAAAATTAGACGATACCGAAGAATTAGAAAAATTTGCCAGGGAAGAATACAAAATGAAAAAAGAAAATGAAGAAATTTATATAATTGAATATGATACTTTAAAAAAGAAGTAGCTAAAATAAATTAGCATTTTCTTGAAGTTACTTTTCACTATTGATCATAATTTTTCTGAGATTGATTAACAAATAATAAAAGCATGAGTAACATTTTAACCCAAGATTTTGCACCAAGCTCAGCCTCGGCTTGGAAACAAAAAATTCAGGTTGAATTAAATGGCGCTGATTATAACCACACACTTCTTTCCAAAACTAATGAAGGTATTACAATTTCACCTTTTTATCATTCCAATAATTTTGAGAAATTAGAAATTCCAATTCCAAAAGAGGGTTTCAAAATTTGTTATAAAATTAATATTCCAATTGAAAAAACGCCAAACAAACAAGCAGTTAATGCAATAAAAAAAGGCGCTACAGCTTTAAAATTTATAGCTAACAAACCATTTAATATTAAAAATTTATTTGAAAATCTATTAAATAAACAGATTGAATTTCATTTTCAGTTGGAATTTTTAAATGAAGAGTTTTTAAATAAATTAGTTTCAACTTTAAAAAATGAAACCTCTTATTTTAATATTGATATCATTGAAAATTTAATAAAAAATGGAAACTGGTATACAACTTTAAATAATGATTTTAAGGCAGCTGAAAATCTTATTCAAGAAAATACTTCAAAATTTGTTTTGGGCGTAAACGTAGAATTATATCAAAACGCAGGTGCCAATGCGGTTCAACAAATTGCATACGCTATTGCTCATGCAAATGAATATTTAAACAAATTTGGTTCAAGTATTGCTGATAAAATTCAATTTAATTTTGCCATAGGAAGTAATTATTTCTTTGAAATAGCAAAAATAAGGGCTTTCCGTTATTTATATAATTTAATATTAAAAGAATACAATACACAAACAGTTGCTAAAGTTTATACTGAACCTAGCTTGCGAAATAAAATTTTGTACGACTATAATGAAAATATGTTACGAACCACTACCGAAAGTATGAGTGCAATACTTGGTGGAGCTAACACTATTTCAAATACTACTTACAACTCATTATTTCATACTCCAAATGAATTTGGTGAACAAATTGCACACAATCAACTAATTTTCCTAAAAGAAGAAAGTGGCTTTAAAAATATGCAACATATTGCAACCGATTCTTATTATATTGAGTCAATTACAAAACAAATGGCTGAAAAAGCTTTAGATATTTTTAAAGATATCGAAAAAAGTGGAGGTTTTTTAAATCAGCTTAAAGAAGGAACTATTCAACGAAAAATAAAGGAAAACGCTCAAAAAGAACAGGATCAATTTGATAAAGGAGAAATCAATTTAATAGAAACTAACAAAATCACTAAAGAACATCTTAAAGAAAATAGTGATTTACAATTAAATAATTTCATTGGAAAAAAATCGCATAAAACTTTAATCATCCCAATAATTCCTAAAAGATTATCAGAAAAATTGGAACAAAAAATGTTGAAAAATGAAGCGTAAAGATTTTTCAAAACTAATGATAAATGTACAAAAAGAGAAAAACACTTATTTTGAACATGAAGATTTTATAGCAGGAGTTTCACCAAATTTAAGAGGAATATATGCTTCAATGTACTTTCAAATACCTTTAAAAATAGAATTTAAAGAATATTTAATTCCTATTGAAAGTACACCACCTGTAATTGAGTTAGCAAATTTTTTATCCAAATCTATTAAATTTATTAAAAATGGAATTGAAAATAAGGATTCAATTGACAATGTAATCTCTAAATTATCCTTTGAAACAAATATTGGAAAAAACCAATTTGATGAAATCGCAAAAATGAGGGCAGCAAGAATGGTTTGGGCAAAAATGGTAAAACAATTCAATCCTAAAAATCAAGAATCTTTTGCTTTAAAAATAAATGTACATATTCATAACTCTATCGATGTTTTTCCGGCTATATTAGGCGGTTGCCAAAGCCTATTCACAAATAAAAAAATGAATTTAAATTTTGAAGAAGAAACATTTATTTTTAAAACAATAGACCCATTAGGTGGTTCCACTTTTATTGAAAAGAAAACTGAAGATATTGCAATAAAAGCCTGGGAATTATTTACAAAAGAATAGGTTTCTTATATTCTATTAAATCTTTTTCAAATAAAAAAGATTTAAACACATTATTCTCTTTTGGTATTATTCAAAATTAATGGTCAATTTATTAAAATTCAATGCAATTACTTTCGAAAAAAAACTTAAATTAGAAGATGTTTTTTTATGATCTATAAAACTATACCTTTTTAAATAAAATATAAATAACCTAAACACAAGAAATGGCAGTAAATTATTTCAAAAATTACCCGAACAAAGAAGGTTTTTTTAATGAATATGGTGGAGCATTTATTCCACAACAATTAGAAGAAGAGATGAAAAAAATTAATGATGCTTATTTTTCAATAAGTAAATCTCATAAATTTATTTCAGAATTAAGAAACATTCGAAAGCATTTTCAAGGCAGACCTACTCCGGTTTATCATTGTCACCGTTTATCTCAAAAATATGGTGGGCAAATTTACTTGAAACGAGAAGATTTAAATCATACTGGGGCACATAAGTTAAACCATTGTATGGGTGAAGCTTTATTGGCAAAATACATGGGGAAAAAGAAGTTAATTGCAGAAACTGGGGCAGGACAACATGGTGTTGCCTTAGCAACAGCAGCTGCGTTTTTTGGATTGGAATGTGAAATCCATATGGGTGAAGTTGATATTGCAAAAGAATTTCCGAATGTACAACGTATGAAAATTCTTGGAGCTAAAGTTGTTCCTGCTAGCCACGGATTAAAAACCTTAAAAGAAGCGGTTGACAGTGCTTTTGGCGCTTATATGAAAGATCCAATTACAACGATGTATTGTATTGGTTCCGTTGTTGGCCCACATCCTTTCCCTATGATGGTTCGTGATTTTCAACGTGTAGTTGGGATTGAAGCAAAAGATCAATTTTTTGATATGACAGGTGAATTGCCGGATAATATTGTTGCTTGTGTTGGAGGTGGTAGTAATGCAATTGGGATTTTTTCTGCCTTTTTTGATGATGAAGAATGTAAACTATTTGGAGTTGAACCTGCTGGAAAATCGCTTGAAAAACTAGGTGACCACGCTGCTACAATGACTCTTGGTAGCCCAGGTGTTCTTCACGGCTTTAAATGTTATATGTTACAAGACGAAAAAGGAGAGCCTGCTCCAGTACACTCAATTGCAAGTGGTTTAGATTATCCTGGTGTTGGTCCTGAGCATAGTATGTTAAAAGATTTAAATAAAGTAACTTATGAAAGTATTACTGATAATGAATGTATTGACGCATTTTTTGAATTAAGTAGACAAGAAGGAATTATCCCAGCATTAGAAAGTGCTCACGCAGTTGCCTATGCTTTTAAATTAGCTAAAGCCAATCCTAAACAATCTATATTGGTAAATTTAAGTGGTCGTGGAGATAAGGATTTAGATTATGTTGTTGATAATTTTGGATTGCCGGAATAATTGATTTTTAATTTAGTATCATTGTTATTTAAAATTAAAAAATGAAAAATTTTATAATTGTTTTAACCTTTTTAGTTATTGGAGTAAATGTAAATTCTCAGGAATCAAATGAATTATCTATTGGTGATGAAGTTTCGCACTTTTCTGCATTCGATGACCGAGGAAATGTTTGGAAATCTTCTGACTTAAATTCTGATTTTTTAGTTGTTTATTTTTATCCTGCGGCTATGACAGGAGGTTGTACTAAACAAGCATGTGCATACCGAGATGATAAAACCTCCCTCGATGAACTTGGAGCTTCAGTTGTTGCAGTTAGTGGTGATGAAGTTAAAAATTTAAAAATTTTTAAGGAATCTTATCAATTAAATTTCCCACTACTTTCTGATAACGAAGGAAACATTTCTAAATTGTTTGGAGTGCCAACCAATATAGGTGGTTCCATTACTCGTGAAATTAATGGTGAAAATTTTTTATTAAACAGAGGAATTACTGCACCTAGATGGACTTTTGTTTTAGATAAAAACCGAAAAATTATTTACAAAAATGCTGAAGTAAATGCTGAAGAGGATAGCAACAATGTAAAAAAGCTAATTAAAGAATATTCAAAATAATATTAGCCTTTGAAAAAGAAAAATCCTGCTTTAATTATTTAGAGCGGGATTTTTTCATATTATTTATGATAACCTTGTAATGCTTTCTTAAAATAAATTCCTTGCCTTGATGGTGTGAAATCCCAATCATTAAATAACATTGGTGACCAATTAGGGTCAAATACCCATATAGTATAAGAAATTCCACGTTTATCAGCATATTTTGTAATTGCATCACCATAAGATTCATCACTTATTACAGGCACATGAGCTCCTTCATCATCTGGCCCGCAAAAGCCCATTTCTGATAAAATTATAGGATACTTTTCAGCGGCAAATCCCCAGTCATCTGTCCATTTTGGCTCCCAAGGTTTTTCTCTTTTCTGCGGATAAGGATGACTTACATATCCTATTCCATCTGCAGCAATTGGATTATCTTTTAGTGGCGTTAAATCATACCCCCAATTAAAACCAGCTACTAACGGTATTGTTTCACATCCGTTTTCTCTAATAACAGTTATAAGTTTCTCCATTAACACTTTCCACTCTTCCCAAGTGCAAGTTCCTAATGTACCATTATAGGTTGTTGGTTCATTAAATAATTCAAAAAATGCTAATGTTGTATTATCTCTATATTTATCGGCCATTGTACGCCAAAAGTCTTCAGTTTCATACATTGTGGTTTCATACATTGGCATAAAATATTTATTTTCCCTTAAATTACCTATGCTATGCCAATCCATAATTACGTAAATACCGACTTCAGTTGCCCATTTTAAACCATCATCAATAAGTTCTAAATAAGCTTCTTTACCTCGTTCTCTCCAAGCTTTAGGGTGTACCGGAAACCTTGTAATTGTTGCTCCCCAGTTTTTCATTTCTTGAAAATATTCTAAATTCCAGTGACCGTCTTTTTCTAATTTATCTGGATCACTGGTATTTAAACCTCTAAACACCATTTGAGTTCCTTCAGAGGTAATAAATGTGTTCCCTTTCACACTTATTTTAGTTAATACAAGCTTTTCAACAACCTGCTCTAATTCCTTTACTTCTTTCTTTTCTTGCTTGGCACCACATGATATAAATACCAATAACAAGGCTAAAATTATTTGAGCAACTATTATTTTTTTCATAATTAATAAATTGGTTTCTAATTATTCTTAAAGTTAAAACCTTAATACTCAAAAATACCTAATAATAACGCTTTCATTGAATAAAAAAAGTACAATTTATGATACAAAAAATTCAATTATTTAGTTAATAGCTTCATTTTCAGCTAACATTTTCCTTAAGGTAACCATAAGAATTACGGCTAGTAAACCCAAACCTCCCATTAAAAACCAATTTGCGGTAAAACCAAATCTATCTATAACTTCCATTCCAGTTTTAGCACTAAAAATATGTGCAAATGAAAAAGCCATTGAGTACAATGCCAAATAACGTCCTTCTTTGCCATTTGGCGCTCTATTCATTGCAAAATTATTAGTAAAAGGAAATGCCAACATTTCGCCAATAGTTATAAATAACATAGAAATTATAAGAATTCCACTCCAGGTTGTAATATTTAAAACAACATAACTTAAAGCTAATAAAACTAAACTCCAGGTTATTATTTTTAAACGGTTAAATAATTTTTTTTCTATATAATGAATTAAAGGCATTTCTAAGATAAAAATCAAAAATCCATTAATTGATATCAATAGCCCTATTTGAACCTCAGTTAAATCGTGAATTTCTTTATAAAATAAAGGCATTGTTGAAAACAATTGTAAAAACACAAAACCCATTAAAAATACTATTACCAAAAACAACCAATATGGCTTATCCTGATAAACAGAAAGCACTTTATTATTTTTTTGAAATACTATATTGGATTCATCTTTATGATATTCTTTTTGTTTAAGGACCAATCTCATTACTAAAACTGCGGCTATACAAGTTATACCGTCAACCCAAAAAAGTCCTGAATAACTTATTGTCGTTATAATAATTCCACCTAAAAACGGACCAAAAGAAAACCCTAAGTTTATTGCTAAACGTATTAATGTTAAGGATCTAGTTTGGTTTTCTGGCTTGCTATAAGCTTTTAAAGATACAAACATCGCTGGCCTAAAAGAATCGGCAACTGTCATTGTTAAAAATATACCTATTGCAAATCCATAGAATGTAGAAATATATTGTAAACCAATAAAAAGGAAACCTGTTACTAGCAAGCTCCAAAACATTACTTTATAATAACCGATTGAGTCCGTCAACTTTCCTCCTAACCAAGATCCCAATAGCGAGCCAACTCCAAAACAGCTCATTATCCAACCAACTTGGGCAAGGGTCAAATTTAGGTCCTCGGTTAAATATAATGACAAAAAAGGCAACACCATTGTACCAGCTCTATTTATAAAAGTGATTAATGCTAGCCACCATATTTCAATAGAGAGACCTCTAAATGAATCTTTATAAGAATTTACTGCTCTTTTTACCATTATATAAAACTAAAAAACCCAGCTAATAGCTGGATTTAAATTGAGTTAATATTGCTTATTCCTGAATAATTATAACATATACATACCCCAGTAGTTTTTAAAAAAAATCTTTGTTCTGGTATAAAGTTGTGTACAAATACTCATATTATTATTATCTAATTTATTATCAAATCTACAAAAATTATTCAATCATAATCACTTTTAACTTCAACTGTCCTATTTTTGTAATTTAACTACCAAATATATTATTGATGAAAAGACCAATTATAGTATTTTTTTGTATAAGTTTATTTTTAAGTTGTTCAAATAAAAAAACTTCATATGAAAATGAAATTAAACTTTTTCAATATGAATTAAATACTCAATATAGTGATATTGAAGAATCTCCATTAACTGAAGAAGATTTAAAAACTTTTAAAGCTTTAGATTTTTTCCCAATTGATAAAAACTACAAAGTTGAGGCTGAATTTGAGCTAACACCAGACACCCCAATTTTTGAAATGCCAACAACTACAGAGCGTTTACCTCTATACAGGAAATATGGTATTGCAAAATTTACTTTAAACGGAAAAAGATTAGAATTAAGCCTATATCAAAGTCAAAATTTAATGACTTCCTTAGAATTTGAAAATTATTTATTCCTACCATTTAATGATACTTCGAATGGCAAAACCACTTATGGTGGTGGACGCTTTATTGATTTAGAAATTCCAGAAAAAGGAAGCAAAACTATTATAATAGATTTTAATAAAGCTTACAACCCTTATTGCGCATATAACCATAAATATTCTTGTCCGATACCTCCTGCTGAAAACAATTTACCTATTGAAATTCTGGTAGGAGTTAAAGATTACCATAAAAAGCATTAAAAAAACCTCTCTAATTTAATTTAGAGAGGTTTTTTTATATTGTAAAATTCTTTGAAATTTCAACAAAACAACAAATTAATGTTGATTTAAACGGAAATCAGGATAAGCATCCATACCGTGTTCATGAATATCTAAACCTTCCTGTTCTTCTTGTGAAGATACTCTAATACCAACAGTACTTTTTAAAGTTTTTATAATGGCATATGCTGAAATTAAACAAGTAACTCCGACCGCAACAACTCCAATTGCTTGGGAACCTAATTGTGCCCATCCTGCTAAATCTCCAAATATTCCTACAGCTAAAGTTCCCCAAATACCACAAATTAAATGTACTGCAATTGCACCAACTGGATCATCTAATTTTAATTTATCAATTAAAGCTACACCTAATACAATTAAAGCACCAGCTATAAACCCAATTACAATAGAGTCTGTTACACTCATTAAATCGGCACCAGCGGTAATTCCAACTAATCCACCTAAAACACCATTTAAAAACATTGATAAATCGTATTGTTTATATTTAAAAAGTGAAACTAAAAAAGCAGACATTCCTCCTGAGGCAGCAGCAATACAAGTAGTAACTAATACTAAAGAAGTAGCTCCTGGATCTGCAGAAAGTACAGAACCTCCATTAAATCCAAACCAACCTAACCATAAAATAAATACCCCTGCTGTTGCGAATGGCATATTATGACCAGGAATAGCTCCAATAGATCCATCTTTTTTAAATTTGCCAATTCTTGCACCTAATAACCAAACTGCAACTAAAGCAGCCCAACCGCCAACTGAATGTACTAATGTAGAACCAGCAAAATCATAAAAACCTAATTCATCTAACCAACCTGCACCCCATTTCCAAGAGCCAACTATTGGGTAAACTAAACCAACATAAATAATTGTAAAAACCATAAACGCACCTAATTTAACTCTTTCTGCAACTGCTCCAGATACTATTGTAGCCGCTGTTGCTGCAAACATCCCTTGAAATAAAAAGTCTGTCCAAAAAGTATAACCTCCGTCAGCATATTCAGCTGTTAAGCCATTTTCAGGTGAACTTAACCCAAATAAATCAATAAAATAATCTGGAATAATTCCAGCAATAAATGAGCCTGGGTACATTAAGTTAAATCCAATTAAGGCATATAATATTAATCCAATACAAATAATAAATACGTTTTTAAAAAGTATATTAATTGTATTTTTTTGTCTTGTCAATCCAATTTCTAAAAGTGAAAATCCTAAATGCATTAAAAATACCAAAGCAGTACAAATCATCATCCATACATTGTTCACTGTAAATAGTGTTTCTTCCATAATAATAGTTTATTGTCTCTTTATTTTATTTTAATGATTCTGAACCTTTTTCTTTTGTTCTAATTCTATAAGCTTCTTGTATATCAGAAACAAATATTTTACCATCTCCAACTGCTCCAGTGTATGCTGCTTTTAAAAGAACATCTATTGTTTTCTCTAAAAAAGGATCAGAAACTACAATTGATAAATATCTTCTTTGTAATTCTGAAGTACTATAACTTACACCACGATACACATGACCTTCTTTTTCATTCCCTACCCCTGTTACATCCCAGTAACTAAAAAAATTTACCTCAATTTCATGTAAAGCTTCTTTAACTTCAGTAAATTTTGATTTTCTAATTATTGCTTCAATTTTCTTCATAATAAATTAGTTTATATAATTGATTTCTTGGTAAAAATATATAAAATATTCATACCCCCTATTTTTTAGGGGGTCAATATATTATTTTTATAATATATATAATTTTACCCCTATTTTTTTGATGTATTTAAATATTTTTTGTCATTTATCTAGAAGTTATTAAAAACAAAATTGTCTAATAACCTAAGTTATTAGACAATTTTTAACTAAACCTCAATCATAATATTATAGAGAAAGTACAAACACTAGGTATGCATCATCTGTGTTAGGATTAAATATTGCCGAAGCAGAAACACCCAAACTAAAAGCATCTGTAATTTTAACATCTTTTGAAGCAGAAAAACCAATATTTGTTAATGCAAAATCACCATCAGTTGTGTATATTTCATTACCTCCTCCAATAAAAGCACCCATTTCTGTACCACCAATTTTAAATGGTATTCCAAGCTCTGTATAAATTGAATTTGCATCATCGTTATAGATATTTGCACCAATCATTAATGAAACTGGAAAGGAATCCACACCATCAAAACTTAACATTGCCTCGCCAATATGATTTTTCATCATAAAGTAACCATCAGAAGCGCCATCTACTGGAAATGCATAATCAGTAAATCCAAGTGAAACAGCTCCAAAAGAATAGCTTGCATAAAAATCAAACTCTTGACCAACTACTTGACCGCCTGTTTCATAAGAAGCCCATAATCCCATTGTGAAATTTCCTGAAGACATCTCAGCATAAGGCTGTAATGCTGGTGAATCTGAAAATTCCAAACCTCTCCATACATATCTACTTGCGTAATCTACACCAATATCGAAACTTGCTTTACTTGATTCTTCTTCCTGTGCTTTCATTGTAGAAATTGATAAAATTGCTACAAAAACTAGTAATATTCTTTTAATTGTTTTCATTTTTTTTAATTTAATTTATTAATGTTCTTAGTTATTAATTATCTTTAATTTATTTGTAATTTTTAATTATATACGTTAGATTTATGCTCGTTTATATCTAATCCGTCTACTTCTTCTTCTTTAGAAACTCTTAAACCGATAGTTTTCTTTAAAATATACAATACTACAAATGCAGTACCCGCTGCCCAAGCACCAATTGCTATTACTCCAATTGCTTGGACACCTAATAAAGAGAAACCTCCACCGTATAACAAACCACCATCAATAGCAAAAACACCTACCAATAAAGTACCTAATGCACCACATACTCCGTGAACCGAAACAGCCCCTACAGGATCATCAACTTTAAGAGTTTTATCAATAAAATCGATTGAAAGCACAACAACTGAACCTCCAATAACACCTATAATAAAGGCACCCATTGGACTTACAGCAGCACAACCAGCAGTTATTGCAACCAAACCAGCTAAAGCACCATTCAATGTCATAGAAATATCCGGCTTACTATATTTTATCCAAGAAACTGCCATTGCAGAAAGCGCTCCTGCAGCAGCGGCTAAATTTGTAGTAATAAGAATTCCAGCAACAGCATTTGCACTATCACCTGAAATCGCTAATTCAGAACCAGCATTAAATCCAAACCACCCTAACCATAGTATAAAAACACCTAAGGCACCTAATACTAAGTTATGACCAGGAATTGCATTTGATTTTCCATTTGTATATTTACCAAGTCTTGGCCCTACTAAAATAGCACCAACTAAAGCAGCCCATCCACCTACAGAGTGCACTACTGATGACCCTGCAAAATCTACAAACCCAAGCTCAGTTAACCAACCATCTCCTTGCCACACCCAGTGACCAGAAATTGGGTAAATTACTACTGTCATCATAAATGAGAACATAATATAAGTTGTAAATTTAGTTCTTCCTGCTACTGCCCCCGATACAATAGTAGCTGCTGTGGCAGCAAATACCGTTTGAAAGAATAAATTATGCATATTTTCAACATCATCAAAAAACAATGTTGGAGATCCAATAAAAGAACCTATTGTTTCACCATACATAACCGTATATCCAATAGCCCAAAAACCGATACTACCAATACATAGGTCAAGAAAATTTTTCATTATTATATTCCCTGCGTTTTTTCCTCTGGTAAATCCTACTTCAACAAGTGTAAATCCAGCTTGCATAAAAAACACTAAAATTCCGCAGATTACAATCCACATTAAGTCTAATACAGCGTTAGCTTCCATAATTTTTTATTTTTGTAATTAGTTAATTTTTTTAATTTAATTAGTTTATTGCGTCGGTTCCCTTTTCCTTAGTTCTAACTCTATAAACTTCATCGATTGTTGAAATAAATAATTTGCCGTCTCCAACCATACCTGTAGATGCCGATTTTAAAATTGCCTCAACTGTTCTATCCAAAAAAGGATCAGAAACTACAATTGATAAAAATCTTCGCTGTATGTCCGATGTACTATAACTTACACCTCTATATACATGACCTTGTTTTTCATTGCCAACTCCAGTTACATCCCAGTAACTAAAAAAATTGACTTCAATTTGATGCAAAGCTTCTTTTACTTCATCAAATTTTGATTTTCTAATAATAACTTCAATTTTCTTCATAATAAAGTGATTTTTATAATTGATTTCGCAACAAAAATAGAATTATATTTTTTTACCCCATAATTTTTTAGGGTCATGCGGGTTATTTTTATACTATATTAATTTTTTACCCTATTTTTTTTAAGGGTGTTCAAATTTTTATGTTCTATTTTATCATATTAAGACACGCCGAATTACCCATATCTTTAATAAGGGTTAAAAAAAAACAAAAAAGGGTTAAATTAAAATACTTTTGAAAAGTAGAAACCAATAAAAACTGCTAGTAAGCCCAAAATAATTGAACCTATAGTATAAAGAAGAAAAGAAAAGTAATCGCCATTTTTTAAAAAAACGTGATTTTCATATGCAAAAGCAGAAAAAGTTGTAAAGCCCCCACAAAAGCCTGTAGCTAATATTAAAACATAATTGGAAGACATTATTGAAGGTTTAGCAAAATATCCTAAAACAAGTCCTATCATTAAACTCCCCAGAATATTAACTGTAAAGGTGCCGTATGGAATTAAATTATTAAAATTACCTAAAAATCTCCCTATTAAATACCTAAGAACACTTCCAAAACCACCTCCAATAAAAACGATTAAAGCCTGCTTCATATATTAAAACTTAATTTTATCCACATCAACCCAACTGTATTTACCAATTACTGTACCTTTATTAAGCAATACAATACCTGGATTTGATCTAACTATAGTTTTTAACATAGTTTCATCACCAAATAACATGTCAAAATTTAGACTATACTGATTTTTAACCTCAATAAATTCTTCGTTCATTGAAGATGATAAGGCATATACAGCATATCCATTACTTATTGCTTTGTCTGTCACTTCTTTAACGCCAATGAAGCCTTCATTATCACTAATACTTAAATTATAAGCAATAACTAGCATCACTTTGTCCTCTTCTAAAACAGCACTTGTTAAATCCTCTCCATCTTCAGCTTCCAAAAAGAAATCATGTATCGGAGGCTCTTCTCCTCCGTTATACTCCATACCTTCAGGAATATTTTTTCCAACTGCATAAGGTCTAAAATCTATTATTGGTAAATGCACCAATACATGGTATATAATATATAGGAATACGGAAAAAGAAAGAAAAGTAGACCATTTAGCAAAAACATTACTAAACATTGGCTTAATATGCTTATAGCCGATAACTAAAATTAATATGAATACAACTAAAACAATGTTTTTATAAAAAGTACCCCAACTAGAAAGTTTAACAGCATCACCAAAACAACCACAATCAGTTACTTTATTATAATATGCAGAATACCAAGTTAAAAACAAGAAAACTAAAATTATCCCTAATAAACTCCAAACTGTTAACTTCGGTAAATAGCCTACCAGAAGCATAACACCTAATATTATTTCTGCTAGAATTAATAGGATTGAAAATGGTAATGCATACGGAATTAAAAATTCCATATTTAATACATCTGCACCAAAATACTCCTGAAACTTATACGCCGACCCTAAAGGATCCACCAATTTTACAAATCCTGAAAAAATAAATGTAATTGAAACAAAAATGCGAGAAAGTTGAACAAGTAATTTCATTTGATATTAGATATAATTATTTAAAGGTCTATTGAATTACCCTCAAAATTGTTTTTTAAAATTTGCAACGAGAAAAGGAACATTTAATAGCTCTTATTCTTCATTAATATGAATTAAAGCAAAAACGGCATAATTTATCATATCCTGATAGTTTGCATCAATGCCCTCAGAAACAATAGTTTTTCCTTTATTATCTTCAATTTGTTTTACACGCAATAATTTTTGAAGAATTAAATCCGTTAAAGAACTTACACGCATATCTCGCCAAGCTTCACCATAATCATGGTTTTTATTCTCCATTAATTGTTTTGTAATGGCAACATGCTTATCATATAATTCAATTGCTACATTAATAGATAAATCTGGTTGCTCTACAACTCCTTTTTCTAATTGAATTAAAGCCATTACTGAATAATTAATAATTCCAATAAACTCTGAAACTTCGCCTTCGTCAACTTTACGCGTAGAGTTTTGTTGCAATTGTCTAATGCGTTGAGCCTTTATAAAAATTTGATCTGTAAGTGATGGCAACCTTAAAATACGCCAAGCGCTGCCATAATCTTTTAGCTTATTTACATATAATGATCGGCATTTTTCAATAACCTCGTTGTATTGTTTTGAAGTTTGTTGCATGTAACTTTAATTATTTCCGTAAATTTCGAACAAATTTAATGAATTAAAAAATCTAATATTAAATAATGAAGAAAGTTGCTGTTTTTTGCGGTTCAAGTATAGGATTTAGTGAAGTTTATAAAAATGATGCTATAAAACTTGGCAATTATTTTGTTGAAAATAAAATTGGCTTAGTTTATGGAGGTGGAAAAATTGGAATGATGGGAGTTATTGCAGATACTATTATAGCAAGGAAAGGTGAAGTTATTGGCGTTATTCCTGGGTTATTGCGCCACGAAGAAGTTGCTCATACTAATATTACTGAAATGATTGTTACCAAAACAATGAGCAAACGGAAAGTAAAAATAAGTAGATTGGTTGATGGATATATTGCGCTTCCTGGTGGATTTGGAACATTAGATGAAATTTTTGAAGCACTAACTTTAAGTCAATTAGGTATTGAACAAAAACCCGTAGGAATTTTAAATACCAATGGATTTTTTAATCATTTAATTAAACAATTAGATGTTATGGTAACCGAAGGCTACCTAAAACAATCTAACAAAGACATGCTTATTATAAGTGATTCAACAGAAGATTTATTAAGTCAAATGTTCAATTACAAAGCTCCAATTATGACAAAAGTAATTAATAAGGTAGTCCGCTAATGAAAAGTATGAATTGCAATGGAAAACTGATTGACCTATCATCACCAAAAGTAATGGGTGTTTTAAATATTACTCCAGATTCTTTTTTTGATGGTGGAAAATATAAGAATGAAACAGCAATTATTTCTCAAGTTAAAAAAATGTTAGGTGAAGGTGCCACTTTTATTGATGTTGGTGCTTATTCTTCTCGCCCAGGAGCAAAACATATTTCAGTAAAAGAAGAATTAGAACGTATTCTTCCTGTAATAAAACTTTTAATAAATGAATTTCCAGATATACTAATATCAATAGATACATTTAGAAGTGAAGTTGCTAAAAGTTGTATAAATTCTGGTGCCTGTATTGTGAATGACATCTCAGGTGGAGCTATGGATACATCTATGTTTAATACAGTTGCGGAATTACAAGTACCATATATTATTATGCATATGCAAGGAACACCTCAAAACATGCAAAAAAATCCAATTTATAAAAATGTTGTAAAAGACGTTTTATATTACTTTTCAAAAAAAATAAAAGAATTACGCTCACTAGGAATGAATGATATTATTGCGGATCCTGGTTTTGGGTTTGGGAAAACCACTGAACATAATTATAAGTTGTTAAACAATTTAGATTTATTTAAAAATCTTGAAATTCCAACATTAGTTGGATTGTCTAGAAAATCTATGCTATATAAACCGTTAAAATTAACAGCTGAAAAAGCTTTAAATGCAACAACATCTGCAAATACAATCGCTTTATTAAATGGAGCTAACATTTTAAGAGTGCACGATGTTAAAGAAGCCGTCGAAGCAGTTAAAATAGTCGATTTATTAAAAAATTAATATGAAAAAAATATATTTATTATTCATTTCATTAACACTTATTGGTTGTGCCAAAAAAGAGATTAAAATCCCAACTTTAGCCACTAGTGGAATTCAGGAATTATATGACCATTCTCAAGTTTGGATGTTTTTTGAAGTTATAAATAATGACACTGTCGCAGAAGTAAACAGAAAAAATACCATAAGTTCAACCCATTGGATTTACAATATTGATAAAAATTTACCTTTAAAATCAATTATCCCTTCCATTATTAAATTACAAGAAAAACACGCAAATGGAATTCATTCTAAAGAAGGAATGTTTGATTATTTCAGCTTTTCAGATACAATTTCAAAAAAATTATCTTTTGTTAAATTTGATGGTGTAATTTTTAATACAGATAGTACTACATCAAAACAATATATTAAAGGTAACAGCAAAGATTATCTAAATTATAATAATATTAGCATCACTTTTAATCCATCCAATACTTGGATTAATGATTCTAAAATGGAAAATGGGGAATTGGAATCTACACTGCTTGAATTTATCGAGTTCTCTTCAGAAGGAAAACAAACAATGCTACATTTAAATTTCAACCAAAATTTAAGCTATCAAGACTATTTATTTTATTTCACATTAATAAAATCTATCAGTGCCCCACATATTTTAATAAACAATCTAGAATTTATTTTTGATCCTATTAAAGTTCCCGATTGCCGATGTGAATAGTTATTAATAATGCAATCTTTTTCATATTTTTACAAAAAATAATCCTAATGCTAGATTTTTTAGATTTCACTTTTCTTGATATATTAGATATAGTGTTAGTAGCAGTTTTACTATACTACATTTATAAATTACTAAAAGGAACAGTTGCTATAAACATATTTATTGGAATCGCATTAGTAGTTTTAATTTGGAAAATTACCCAAGCATTGCAAATGGAAATGCTTAGTGGGCTTTTAGGAACATTAATAAGTGTTGGGGCAATTGCTATTTTAATTGTATTTCAGCCTGAGGTTAGAAAGTTTTTATTAATGTTAGGATCTACAAATTTTACGAATAAACGTAGTTTTTTAAATCAACTAAAATTCCTTAAAACAGAAATTCATACCACTATGGATGTTGAAGTAATTATTGCAGCTTGCGAATCTATGGCTTCAACAAAAACTGGTGCGTTAATGGTTTTAGAACGTACACATAATTTAGATTTTGTAAAAAATACTGGAGACATTATGAACGCAGAAATCAATCAAGCTATTTTAGAAAGTATTTTTTACAAAAATAGTCCGCTGCATGATGGCGCTATGCTTATTAAAGAAAATTATATTATTGCAACAAGAGTTATTTTGCCACTTTCTAAAAAAACATTGCCTTCACGTTTTGGCTTAAGACACAGAGCCGCAATTGGTATTACAGAAAAAACGGATGCATTGTGTTTAGTTATTTCCGAAGAAACTGGTAAAATTTCTTATATAAAAGATGGCGAATTTGTTCTATTTAAAAACAGCAACGAACTAATAGAAACTATTCGGTACGACTTAAATTAATTTTTAAAACAAATACTTTAGCTTTTAAACTTTAAACTAACTAACTATGCAACTTCACTAGCAAACTGCATATTATATAAAGTTTTATAATAACCATCCTGCTCCAACAATTCTATATGGGAACCTTGCTCAACAATTTCACCCTTATCCATCACAATAATTCTATCCGCTTTTTTTATAGTTGTTAATCTATGCGCAATAATAATTGAAGTTTGATGCTTTGTAATTTTATCTGTTGCTTCTTGAATTAATTTTTCTGAATAAGAATCTATTGAAGATGTTGCCTCATCTAAAATTAGCACACTTGGATCACTAACATATGCTCTAAGAAAAGCAATTAATTGACGTTGTCCAGAAGAAAGCATTGCACCTCTTTCCTTCACATTATAATTATAATCTCCCGGTAAAGTCATAATAAAATCATGAATACCTATTTCTTTTGCAGCAGTTTTGACATCATTTATAGTAATTCCTTCTTTATTTAAAACAATATTATTAAAAATTGTATCTGAAAACAAAAACACATCTTGCAGAACAACTGCTATTTGATTTCTTAAAGACTGTAAGGTATATTGTTCAATATTATGATTATCAATACATATTTCACCTGCATTTATTTCATAAAAACGGTTCACTAAATTAATAATGGTTGATTTACCTGCACCAGTTGCTCCAACAATAGCAATAGTTTCGCCAGCATTTACTTTAAATGAAAGACCTTTTAAAACCTCTTCACCTTCTATATAGCTAAAATGCACATTTTTAAAAGCAATATCTCCT
>UPTN01000293.1_pt1 | contig 27297 bp, 28 predicted proteins | sample 2160111 | NCBI WGS metagenome assembly UPTN01 (sample SAMN06265058, study PRJEB28932) | marine metagenome | isolation source: Columbia River Estuary | place: USA:Columbia River Estuary, USA | collected 2014-05-05
TTCGGCGTGATGATCGTATCCATCTTTCTTCACCGTAAATCCCGCGGCGTAGAACCGGCGCAGTTCTATCACAGCACCAAGGCAGAGATTATCTGGACCGTGATCCCGATCATCATTCTCATCGCCATGGCCGTCCCCGCTGCTGAAGGACTGATCAAGGTTGAAGACACTCGCAATGCCGACATGACCGTCAAAGTCACCGGGTACCAGTGGCGCTGGCGCTATGACTACCTGGATCATGACATCGGCTTCTACAGCACCCTGGATCGCGAAAGCAACCAGGCTCGCCGGGTGAACTCAGGAACCGATCCGTTTTCTGTCGAAAACTATTTGCTGGAAGTAGACCACCCGCTGGTGGTTCCGGTTGGCGCCAAGGTCAGGTTGTTGCTGACTGCCGCTGATGTCCTGCACGCCTGGTGGGTGCCGGACCTCGCGGTCAAGAAAGACGCCATCCCCGGCTATATCAACGAAGCCTGGTTCAAGGCAGACGTACCCGGTATCTACCGTGGCCAGTGTGCAGAACTGTGTGGACGCGATCACGGCTTCATGCCGGTTGTTGTTCACGTGCTGGAACGTGATGAATACGATGCCTGGTTGGTGGAACAAACCACCGACAAAGTGGCTTCCCCCGAAAACGTTGCAGCTACGCGCAAGCTTTAAGCGGAGACGAAAGTAATGAGTCAAGTTGACACCCACAGCCATACCGATCACCACGACGATCACCACGATCACGGTCCTGCAAAAGGCCTGAAGCGTTGGCTGTTTACGACCAACCATAAAGACATCGGTACCATGTACCTGATCTTCTCCCTGGTCATGTTCATGACCGGCGGCGCCATGGCCATGGTCATCCGTGCTGAATTGTTCCAGCCTGGTCTGCAGTTGGTTGAGCCTGGTTTCTTCAACCAGATGACCACCATGCACGCACTTATCATGGTGTTTGGCGCAGTGATGCCCGCCACCGTGGGCCTGGCTAACTGGATGATCCCGATCATGATCGGCGCGCCGGACATGGCACTGCCTCGCATGAATAACTGGAGCTTCTGGATTCTTCCGTTTGCTTTCACCATGCTGCTGTCCACCCTGATCATGCCCGGCGGCGGACCTGCCGGCGGCTGGACCATGTATCCCCCGCTTATTCAGCAGACCGGTGTCGCATTGCCGTTCCTGATTTTCGCGATACACATGATGGGTGTCTCCTCGATCATGGGCGCCATCAACATAGTTGTAACCATCATGAACATGCGTGCACCCGGCATGACCCTGCTGAAGATGCCGCTGTTCGTATGGACCTGGCTGATCACTGCCTACCTGCTGGTAGCAGTTATGCCGGTGTTAGCCGGTGGCGTGACCATGCTGCTAACAGACCAGTACTTTGGCACCACTTTCTTCAACGCCGCTGGCGGCGGTGATCCGGTCATGTTCCAGCACATCTTCTGGTTCTTCGGTCATCCCGAGGTGTACATCATGATTCTGCCGGCCTTCGGCATTATCTCGGAAATCATTCCGACCTTCTCTCGCAAGCCCCTGTTTGGCTACGAGTCGATGGTGTATGCAACCGCAAGTATCGCCTTCCTGTCATTCATCGTGTGGGCCCATCACATGTTCACGGTTGGTATGCCCATCGCAGGCCAGCTGTTCTTCATGTTCTCCACCATGATGATTGCTGTGCCCACCGGCGTGAAAGTGTTCAACTGGATTTCCACCATGTGGCGTGGCGCAATGACCTTCGAGACACCGATGCTGTTCTCGCTGGCCTTCGTGTTCCTGTTCACCATCGGTGGCTTCTCGGGTCTGATGCTGGCCATCGCCCCGGCTGACTTCCAGTACCACGACACCTACTTCGTGGTGGCCCACTTCCATTACGTGCTGGTGCCTGGTGCGGTGTTCGCGATCATGGCCGGCGTGTATTACTGGCTGCCCAAGTGGACCGGCAACATGTACGACGAAACCCTGGGCAAGGTGCACTTCTGGATGTCCACCATTTTCGTCAACGTGTTGTTCTTCCCCCAGCATTTCCTGGGCCTGGCCGGTATGCCGCGACGGATCCCCGATTACGCCACCCAGTTCGCTGATTTCAACATGATCTCGTCGATTGGTGGTTTCGGTTTCGGCCTGTCGCAGTTGCTGTTCATCTATGTGGTCATCAAGTGCGCCAAGGGCGGCGTGAAAGCCACTGACAAGGTGTGGGATGAGCCGCGCGGCCTGGAGTGGACCCTGTCCTCACCGCCGCCGTATCACAGCTTCAGCGTTGCGCCGGAAATCAAGTAATCCGATCATGAGCAACAAGAAACTCACTCCTAAAGCCCGCCGCAATGCCATTTACCTGGCGTTGCTGGCGGTGGCGTTCTACGTGGCATTCATCGCTACGATGTCTGCCCGCGGGTAACGGTAATGACGCAAAACACACCGCAAGACAACAAGGCCCTGACACTGAAGCTGGTGGTGATGACCCTCGCCATGTTTGGCTTCGGGTTTGCTCTGGTGCCCTTGTATTCGGTGTTTTGTGAAATAACCGGGATCCGTAGCGCGATTGTGGAAACCGATGCCAGCCAGGTAATTGAGACACCTGATATTGACCGGGAAGTCACGATTGAATTCGTGGCCAACCGGATTGCCGGTGCCGCATGGGAGTTCGAGCCCAGTGTGACGAAGATGAAAGTGCACCCCGGCAAGCTTTATTCCACGACCTTCTTTGCTCGCAACCTTTTAGATCGTCCCATTACTGGACTGGCGACTCCGGATATCAAGCCGGCGGCTGCCAACAAGTATTTTCAGAAGACCGAGTGCTTTTGCTTCACCGAACAGAAATTCGGCGCAAGTGAATCGCGTGATATGCCCGTGCGGTTCATTATTGATCCCGAACTGCCCGAGCACGTGGACACGGTGACACTGTCCTATACTTTTTATTCGCAAACCGAGTTGGCTTCGGCTGCTCGATAAAACTTACACACACGAGATACGGAAACAAAGATGCTGGCAAAACAAGGTACCGCGTACTACGTCCCGCATGGAAGTCACTGGCCTATCGTAGGTTCAGTCGGACTTTTCTCGCTGATGATTGGCGCCTCTTCCTGGCTTAACGAAGCCGCCTTTGGCAAATACCTTTTCCTGGTTGGCGTTGCCATCCTGGTGACCATGATGGCCGGCTGGTTCGGCAACGTGATCGCGGAAAGTGAAAGCGGCGCCTACAACCTGCAGGTGGACAAGTCTTTTCGGATGGGAATGAGCTGGTTCATTTTCTCGGAAGTCATGTTCTTTGCCGCGTTTTTTGGCGCGCTGTTCTATGTACGGAACCTGTCGGTACCGTGGCTGGGCGGCGCCGGCAATAACTTCTTCACCAACTTGCTGAACTGGGAGACATTCCAGGCAGCCTGGCCGACCAACGGTCCGGCCAATGTTGGCGGAGACTACGAGACCATGAGTCCCTGGGGCCTGCCTGCGATCAATACCCTGATCCTGTTGACCTCGGGTGCCACCATCACGGTTGCTCACCATGCGATCAAGGAAGGCAACCGCCGTCTGCTGAACATCTTCCTGTTCCTGACCTTCGCGCTGGGCTTCCTGTTCGTCGGCCTGCAGGGCTACGAGTACTACCACGCCTACAATGATCTGAATCTGACCATGGCCAGCGGCGTCTACGGTTCAACCTTCTTCATGATCACCGGTTTCCACGGCATGCACGTGACCGTAGGTGCGATCATGCTGACGGTGATCTGGTTCCGCACCATGAAAGGCCATTTCCTGCCTGAGCACCACTTCGGTTTCGAAGCTGTCGCCTGGTACTGGCACTTTGTGGACGTGGTCTGGCTGCTGCTGTTTATATTTGTATACTGGCTGTAAGCAGCCATAATCACGCCTCGGCGTGAATGAAAAGGGCGCTGCTTTTGCAGCGCCTTTTTTATTTACCCGGGTGGCAGGACGCCATGGGGCTGTATCCAGCCCATGGCCCAGGCCAGGAACAGCAGCAGGAACAGCGCCAGGGAAAAGCCGATGCGCAAGGTCAGTGCCTTGACCAGGCGCCTGGATGGACCCTGGTCCTTGTAGAGGTACACCAGACCTGAACCCAGGCTAAGTATGATCGCGGCCAACAAGGCCAGGACGACGAGCTTGAACATTGCGCATATCCTGTCGCATTAACGAATAAATAACGGGCAGCGTTTCCGTGGGGGATCGTAATTCGATTCTTGACGAAAGCGAGCCTGGGAGGCTGAGTATACCGTGGCAGTTAGGTTCGGCAATCGACGTTTTCGCCCTGGGCTGTGGCCCAGCGTGGCGACCGTGGCGTTGGTGGCGCTTACCTGCAGCCTGGGTAACTGGCAACTGGAGCGGGCCGCGGAAAAGAAAGCACTGTTCGCTAGCTATGAAGCAGCGGGCGTGACTGACGGTCTGGTACCGCTGGATTTGTTGAAAGAAAATAGCCCGCCGTTCACCCCGGTTACCGCCTTCGGTCACTTCGACAGCGACCACCAGGTATTCCTGGATGCAATGCTGAACGAGGGCCACGCCGGCTACCAGGTGCTAACCCCGCTACTGCGGGACGGCAAGACGGCGGTGCTTGTTAACCGGGGCTGGGTTCCGGCAACCGGGGATCGCCAGCAACTACCGGGGATAGAGGTTTCCGTGGAGCAAAGACGGATTAGCGGGTTCAAGGGCCACCTCCCGGAACCCGGGATGCGTCTTGGCGAGGCGCAGGATGCACCCTCAGCCTGGCCTCGGGTCGCCCTGTATCCGACCCGGACCGATTTGGAAAACATGCTCGGATATCCTGTGGCGGATACCGTAATACTGATGAACGAAAGCGAATCAGACGGCTACTTGCGGGCCTGGCGCCCACAACTGCTGTCGCCGGACAAACACCTGGGCTACGCCGCGCAGTGGTTCGCCATAGCCCTGGCTTTGATAGTGATTTACGTCGTGGTAAACCTGCGTCGTCCTGAGGAAGAAAGCGATGACTGATAGAGAACCCCGTTCACGGGCAAAATTTCTGCTCCTGGCCCTGATCTTTTTCGGCCCTGTTGGCGTGGCCATGTGGGGCTACTATTTTTCTGATGGCTGGCGGCCGGTGGGTCAAACCGAACATGGCGACCTGGTACGGCCGGCGCATCCCATGCCCGCCTTTACCCTGCCCCAGCGCGATGGTGAAAAATTTGGGCTGGAAGATCTCGACGGCAAGTGGACCCTGGTTTATATCGATGGCTGGGACTGCGATACGGGCTGTGTAGATACGCTCTACAACACCCGCCAGATTCGCCTCGCCCTTGGAAAGGAAATGGATCGGGTCCAGAGAGTATTCCTGGTGAACGGGCCATGCTGTGAAATGCGCGACCTGGGAGAGGAACATCCGGACCTTAAAATTGCCTGGCTGGACGGCCCGGACAAGGAAGCGATCAGCCAGGTCCTGCCCCAACACGACAACGTGGACCCGCTGTTGTCAGGTCGAATTTACCTGATCGATCCCCTGGGAAACCTGATGATGAGCTACGGTTCTCGCAGCGAACCCAAGGGGATACTTTCCGACATGAAGAAGCTCCTCAAGCTTTCACATATCGGCTAACTACCCGGCGACTTGCCAATGGGATGGGCTAGCGGACACAATGCAAGCCCATCTGACCGCCATATTGACGGCCAAAACGCGTAAAGCACGGTACTGAACACAGGTCCCGTGGAGAGAATATAGAGTTAACTATGTCTGCAAGCTCCAACCGTATCCGGGACTACTACGAACTGACCAAACCCAAGGTCGTGGCGCTGATCGTTTTCACCGCCGTGGTCGGCATGTTCCTGGCGACACCGGGCATGGTCCCGCTGGACATACTGATCCTGGGAACCCTGGGCATTGGACTGGCGGCAGCCTCCGCGGCGGCCATCAACCAGTTGCTGGAGTATCACCTGGATGCACGCATGGGTCGCACCAAGCGCCGCCCATTGCCCACCGGCAAGGTCTCGGTACGCGAAGCCATTGCGCTGGCCTTTGTGCTTGGGCTGGCCTCGGTGCTGCTGCTTTGGCTGGCCATTAACCCGCTGACCGCGGTACTGACCTTTGCCTCGCTAATCGGCTACGCATTCATTTACACCCTGTGGCTGAAGCACGCCTCCCCACAAAACATCGTGATTGGCGGCGTTTCAGGTGCCGCGCCCCCCTTACTGGGCTGGACCGCGGTGACAGGCAGCGTGGATCCCCACGCCCTGCTGCTGGTGCTGATCATCTTTATCTGGACCCCGCCTCACTTCTGGGCCCTGGCTATCGCACGCCGGGATGACTATGCCCGGGTAGGCATTCCCATGCTGCCGGTGACCCACGGCAATCGTTTCACCCGTCTGCATATCCTGCTGTATACGATCTTGCTGCTACTGGTATCCATCCTGCCCTACCTCACTGGTATGAGCGGGCTGATCTACCTGGCCGGAGCACTGATACTGGGCTTCGGCTTCCTGTATTACGCCATCGCCCTGAAAGTCAGCGATCGGCCGGAACTGCCGATGAAAACCTTCGCCTATTCCATCACCTACCTGATGGTGCTCTTCGCCGTCCTGCTGGTGGATCACTACATCCTGATCACCCTGTAGGCAAGGTTCGGCACAAGCCAGCGTAATCTGGCATTCTAGGTCTCCCGGAAATCAGAACAGCTACCCGCAAATTATGGACGTAACTCCGATCATTGATGGCCTCAATGACGCCCAACGTGAGGCGGTCACTGCGCCCGCCGAATCCTGCCTGGTATTAGCCGGTGCCGGCAGCGGCAAGACCCGCGTGCTGGTGCACCGCATTGCATGGCTGGTACAGGTCGAGAACATTTCTCCCTACGGCATCCTGGCGGTCACCTTCACCAACAAGGCTGCCAAGGAAATGCGTTCGCGCATAGAAACCCTGCTGGACGTGCCGGCCTCCGCCATGTGGATAGGCACCTTCCATGGCCTGGCCCATCGACTGCTGCGGATTCACTGGCGTGAGGCAGGCTTGCCCCAGAGCTTCCAGATCCTGGACTCGGAAGACCAGTACCGAATGATTCGTCGTTTGCTCAAGAGCCTTGAGGTGGACGAGTCACGCTGGCCGCCACGCGAAGTCCAGTGGTTCATCAATGGACAAAAAGACGAGGGACTAAGACCGGAGCACATTGATACCGATGGCGACCCCATGCGCAGCCAGTTGGTGGATTTGTATTCCGCTTATCAAAAAGCCTGCGACCGGGCCGGTGTGGTGGACTTCGCCGAACTGCTGCTGCGCGCCCACGAATTATGGCTCAAGGATGAAGCCCTGCTGGCCCACTACCAGCACCGCTTCCAGCACGTGTTGGTTGACGAGTTCCAGGACACTAACCGGATTCAATATGCCTGGTTGCGACTGCTGGCCGGCAAGAACGGCAAGCCGTTTGTGGTGGGCGATGACGACCAGTCCATCTATGGTTGGCGCGGCGCCCGGATCGAGCATATTCACCAGTTTGAAAGAGACTTCCCCGGAACCCGCACCGTACGCCTGGAACAGAATTATCGTTCCACCGGAAATATCCTGGCCGCCGCCAATGCGCTGATCGCCAATAACAGCACCCGCATGGGCAAAAACCTGTGGACCAGTGACGGGGACGGGGACCCGATACGCGTGTACTCCGCATTCAATGAACGTGACGAGGCGGATTTCGTGGTGGGCCGCATCAAGGACTGGGTCTCCCAGGGAAACACTCGCAGCGAAGTCGCCGTGCTGTACCGTTCCAACGCCCAGTCCCGGGTGCTGGAAGAGGCCTTCCTGAATGCCCGGATTCCCTACCGGGTCTATGGGGGTCTGCGATTCTTCGAACGGGCGGAAATCAAGGATGCGCTGGCCTACCTGCGGTTGATTGAAAACCGCGCAGACGATCCGTCTATCGAGCGCGTTATCAACACCCCGACACGGGGCATCGGCTCGCGCACCGTGGACATTATTCGGGACTATGCACGCGCCAATGCATGCAGCATGTGGGAAGCGGCGGCGGCCTGTATCAGCGACGGGCTCAGCGGCCGCGCAGCCAAGGCAGTACATGCCTTCATGCAGATTATTGAGAAACTGGATGAGCAACTGGAAAACCTGGAACTGCACGAACAGATTGACCGGGTAATCCAGGTCACCGGCCTGATCGAGCATTTCAAGAAAGAAAAAGGCGAGCGCGGCGAAGCCCGTATCGAGAACCTTGAGGAACTGGTCAGCGCGGCCAGGGGCTTTGACCCCGAGGTCGACCCCGAAGTCGAGATGTCGCCCATGGCGGCGTTTCTCTCCCACGCGGCCCTGGAAGCCGGCGAGGGCCAGGCCGATGCCTGGGAAGACTGCGTGCAGATGATGACCATGCATTCAGCCAAGGGCCTGGAATTCCCGATGGTGTTTATTTGCGGCATGGAAGACGGCCTGTTCCCTCACCAGCGCTCGATTAACGACATTAACGGCCTGGAAGAAGAACGGCGTCTTTGCTACGTGGGCACCACCCGGGCCATGCAGACTCTCTACCTGACCTATGCAGAGCAGCGCCGCCTGCATGGCGTGGATACCTTCGGCATCCCCTCTCGCTTCCTGCACGAATTCCCCCAGGACCTGATCGAGGAGGTCCGGCCCCAGGTCAAGGTATCCCGGCCAATGGCCTCAGGGCGCTTCGCCATTACTGAACCCGCACCCTCTGGAGTGCGGCTTGGCCAGCGGGTTCGGCACAACAAGTTTGGCGACGGGGTGATACTCAATTACGAGGGCCAGGGCAGTCATGCCAGGGTGCAGGTGAATTTCGAACGTGCCGGAACCAAGTGGCTGGTAATGGCCTACGCCAACCTGCAGGAACTATAGAATCTGCAGCAGCGGATTTCGCCCTCACACAGTTGGGGTACAATCTGCGACAAAGGTATTAATAACAATAGTTAAAGCGCCTATGCTGGAAGAGGCCCGGGATGTTTTCACCCGGCGGAACAATATCGTGCGGTGCCCCTGGGGGACCAGATTGGATGACGCCAGCTTACTGGCCGAGACAACACTATGAACATACTCATCCTAGGAGCCGGCCAGGTCGGTTCAACTGCTGCATACAATCTCGCCAAAGATGAATCCAACGACGTCACGGTCGTGGATATCGACGGCGATGTGCTCAGGGAACTGCAGGACCGCCTGGATATTCGTACTGTGCAGGGAGAGGCTTCCCATCCGGACGTACTCGAACGCGCCGGTGCCAGTGATTGCGATATGGTTATCGCGCTGACAGATAGTGACGAGGTAAACATCGTTGCCTGCCAGGTGTGTTACAGCCTGTTCCACACCCCCACAAAGATCGCCCGCATCCGATCGGCGGCCTACATCAACCACAAGGAACTCTTCTCGCGAGACTCCATGCCGGTGGATGTACGCATCTCTCCGGAGCAGCTGGTGTGCGAATACGTGGAACAACTGATCAAGTATCCGGGCGCCATGCAGGCCCTGGAATTCGCTAACGGGCGGGTTCGCCTGATCGGCGTAAAAGCCCGCCAGGGTGGTTTGCTGGTGGGACAGAAGATTCGCGCCCTGCGTCAGCACATCCCCGATGTGGACAGCCGGGTTGCCGCCATCTACCGCTCTGGCAAGGCTGTACCCCCCACCGGGGACACCATTATCGAAGACGGTGATGAAGTGTTCTTTATCGCGGCACGCAAAGACATTCGCGCGGTAATGAGCGAAATGCGAAAACTCGAAGACCCGGTCAGGCGGGTGTTCATCGCCGGCGGCGGTAATATCGGCTTCCAGTTGGCCAAGGCACTGGAACAGACCAATCACGTGCGCATCATCGAGCGTAATCCGGAACGTGCCAAGAAAATCTCCGAACAGCTTAATCGCGCCGTCGTGCTATGCGGTGATGCGGCAGATGAGGAACTGCTGCTGGAAGAAAATATCGACAACGCCGATGTGTTTGTCGCGCTGACCAATGCTGAAGAAGCCAACATACTCTCGGCCATGCTGGCAAAGAGCCTGGGCGCTCACAAGGTGATGGCGCTGATCAACCGACCCTCCTATGCAGCACTGGTGGAACAGGGAAGCATCGACATCGCGATCTCTCCCCAGGAAATCACCATCGGCGCCCTGCTAACTCACCTCCGACGCGGCGACGTCGTGCGGGTTCACTCGCTGCGCACCGGCAGCGCCGAGGCGATTGAAGCCATCGCACACGGCGATGAAAAAACCTCCAAGGTCGTGGGTCGTGCCATCGAAGACATCAAGCTGCCGCGGGGCGCCGACATTGCGGCGATTGTCCGTGGCGACCAGGTCCTGATGGCTCACCATGACACGGTGATACAGGCAGATGATCACGTCATTCTGTTTATCACAGAGCGCAAGCGCGCGCTGAAGAAGGTGGAACAGCTCTTCCAGGTAAGCGTAGGTTACCTGTAAGCCCGATCCAGGGTGGCCTGACTCCACCGTTCTTAATAGATAACTGTCAAGACGGAGATTTTTAACCACCAATGCACGTAGGAGCGGTCACAAGAATTTTCGGACGCCTGTTGATGGTATTCAGCATCTTTATGCTGCCACCAGCCGGCGTCGCCACCTATTATGGCGACGGTCAGACGGCGAACTTCCTGACCTCGGCCGGCATATTGTTTGTGATCGGCGCTCTGATCTACCTTCCCCTCAAGGACTATCGCGTAACGCTAAGATTGCGTGACGGTTTCCTCGTAGTGGCCTTGTTCTGGGTAGCGCTGGGCTTCGCCGGCGCCGCGCCCCTGCTAAGTGCAGGTGTCCTTGAGATGTCCCTGGTGGATGCCGTCTTCGAATCCGTCGCCGGCCTGACCACCACCGGCGCCACCGTGCTGATCAACCTGGATTACCTGCCACGGTCGATTCTCTATTATCGCCAGCAGCTACAGTGGCTCGGCGGCATGGGCATCATCGTGTTGGCGGTGGCCGTGCTGCCCATGTTGGGTGTTGGCGGCATGCAGTTGTACAAGGCCGAGACCCCCGGCCCTGCAAAAGACACCCGGATAGCCCCACGCATAAGCCAGACCGCCAATCGATTGTGGATGATCTATTTCGCCTTCACCGTGGTCTGTGCGCTTGCCTACTGGGCCGCCGGGATGGAGTTATTTGATGCCATTGGTCATAGCTTCAGCACGGTAGCAATCGGCGGATTTTCGACTCACGACGCAAGCATGGGCTATTACGACAGCCATACTATCCACTTGATAGCCGTGCTGTTCATGTTCCTGTCCGGGGCTAATTTTGCTCTGCACTTTTTCGCCTGGCAGCGCAAAACGATAAAGCACTATTTTCTGGACCCGGAGTTCCGCGCTTACCTGGTATTCCAGACAGTTCTTATTCTGATCACTGTGGTGGTCCTGATCTGGGGCAAGGAATACGACAGCCTGTCTGACACAATCGTCCACGGTCTTTTCCAGGCGGTATCCATCTCTACCACCACCGGCTTTACCACCACCGAATATATCCATTGGCCCAACGGTCTGCCGGTATTGTTGTTGCTGTCCAGCTTCGTTGGCGGTTGCGCCGGATCCACCGGCGGCGGCATGAAGGTGGTTCGCTGGTTGTTGATTTACAAGCAGGGCGTACGTGAGGTCTTCCGCCTGGTTCATCCCAGTGCCGAGATTCCGGTAAAGCTTGGACAAAAGGCGGTACCGGTTCGAATCATTGATGCGGTCTGGGGCTTCTTCTCGGTGTACGTGGTGTTGTTCGCAATCATGATGCTGTTCCTGATGGCCACCGGCCTCAACCAGGTCACGGCGTTTGCGGCAATCAGCGCGACCCTGAACAACCTGGGTCCTGGACTGGGTGACGTGGCAGCGAATTTCAGGGGTGTGAATGATGCGGCCAAATGGGTCGGCATTTTCGCCATGCTTCTCGGCCGACTTGAGATATTCACACTGCTGGTATTGTTTACGCCAACATTCTGGCGCCGCTAGGAGCCCGCCCATGGGAATAAGGGCAAATCTGCTGGCAATGCTTGAGCGAGGAAACGATTCAGCCATGTTGCGATTTTCGCTGGCTGGGGAGATGCTCAAGGATGGCGATATTGCAGAAGCCGTAGAGCATGCGCAGAAGGCGGTGGAAATGCAGCCCGATTATTCAGCTGCCTGGAAACTGCTGGGAAAGGCATGCGTGGCAGCCAATGATTCGGCACGGGCGATTGCAGCGTACAGCCAGGGCATTGACGTATCCGAAGCCCGCGGCGACAAGCAGGCCGCCAAGGAGATGCGCGTTTTCCTCAAGCGACTTCAGAGGGACACATGAACAAGAAGCTCGATAATTCAGGAAGATCCCAGAAGGGTCCTGACGGGGCATATCTCACGCGAGAGTCCTGGCGGGTGTTCACGATCATGGCGGAATTTGTTGAAGGCTTTGAGCAACTCTCCGCCATCCCACCGTCGGTCAGTGTATTTGGTTCCGCTCGCCTCAAGGAAGGACATCCCTGGTATGAACTGACACGGGATATTTCCGAACAACTGTCCAATGCCGGCTTCGCAGTGGTCACCGGCGGCGGACCGGGATTAATGGAGGCGGCCAATCGCGGCGCGTTCTACGGGAAATCCCCCAGTGTTGGCTTGAACATCAAGCTGCCGAAAGAACAAACTCCGAACGCCTACCAGGACCTGTCCCTTAGCTATCGGCATTTTTTTGCTCGCAAAGTGATGTTTGTTAAATTTGCATCAGCCTACGTCGTATTGCCCGGGGGATTCGGCACCCTGGATGAATTGCTGGAAATTCTTACCCTGGTACAGACAGGGAAATCACGAAGGATTCCCATTATCCTGGTGAACAAGGGCTTCTGGGGCGGGCTGCTGGAGTGGATCCGGGCCCAGTTGATTGCAAACAACACCCTGGCCGAAAAGGACCTTGAATTGCTGTCGATAGCGGAAGATTCAAAGCAAGTACTGGAGATCATCTTTGACCACTATCGGGGCCGAAGTTTCGAACCCTCTGTCGAGGACCAACAAGTGATGCTGGAACTTTGAAGATTGCCAACATTACCGGCGGTATGCTGCGCCTTGCCAAGCTCCTGGATACGATCAGCCAGCGCTCCGGCGAAGCTATCTCCTGGCTGACCCTGCTGATGGTGATAATCACCTGCCTGGTAGTGTTGTTGCGTTACGTGTTCGACCTGGGGTGGATCTGGCTGCAGGAATCCGTGACCTGGATGCATGCGATGGTATTCATGATCGGTGCGGCGTTTACCATGCAGCGAGAAGACCACGTTCGGGTTGATATTCTTTACCGGGGAATGACCATCAAGAAGCAGGCCTGGGTAAATCTCCTGGGTACACTTTTCCTGCTATTTCCCACCACCTTGCTGATCCTGTTCTCCAGCCTCGGCTATGTTCATGACTCCTGGGGCTACAAGGAGGTTTCCCAGGAAGCCGGCGGCCTGCAGGCGCTTTATATTCTCAAGGCCGTCATTCCGCTTGCTGCGACCCTGCTGACACTCCAGGGACTCTCCCTGGCTCTTCGCAGTGTGCTGGTACTGATGGGCATAACGCCCAGCGAAGAGTCGGCCGGGACATCTGAGCGGGTGCTGCCATGAGCTACGCCGCGCTGCTACTGTTCCTCGGGGTGATAGTCGTATTGATGGCTGGATTCCCGGTAGCCTTTAGCCTGGCAGGTACCGCCCTGATTTTCGCATTTGGCGGCATCGTGCTGGGTGTATTTGATCCTAATTTCCTGTTCACGCTTCCCAGCCGCCTGTTCGGGGTGATGACCAACGACACCCTGATGGCTGTTCCCTTGTTCGTGTTCATGGGGATCATGCTTGAGCGCTCCCAGATAGCAGAGACCTTGCTGGATACTTTGTCGCTATTATTCGGAACACTGCGTGGCGGTCTTGGCATTGCGGTGACCCTGGTTGGAATGTTACTTGCGGCCAGCACCGGCATTGTTGGCGCCACCGTGGTCACCATGGGCCTGCTTTCCCTGCCGACCATGTTGAAGCGAGGTTACGACCCGCGTCTTGCGACCGGAACGATTTGCGCATCCGGCACCCTGGGACAAATCATTCCACCGTCCATCATCCTGGTGTTGCTCGGGGATGTGCTTTCCTCTGCCTACCAACAGTCACAAATCAGTCGCGGAATTTTCAATCCCAAGACGGTGACGGTGGGAGATCTTTTTGTCGGTGCGCTGATACCGGGTCTGCTGCTGGTCAGCCTGTACATCCTGTTTATCGTGATTTACGCCCTGTTAAAGCCGGAGTCCATGCCCGCGGCCAGCCCGGAACTTCGCCAGGGACTATCGGGATGGCAACTTGGAAAGCGCGTCTTCCTGGTACTGCTACCACCGCTGTCACTGATTCTCGCCGTACTTGGATCCATCATTGCCGGCGTAGCAACGCCTACCGAGGCGGCAGCGGTAGGCGCGCTGGGCGCCACCTTGCTCGCGGTGTCCCGTCGGCAACTCAGCCTGGAACGGTTGCGGGATGTCATGCGTGGCACAACCTCCGTTAGCAGCATGGTGTTCCTGATCCTGATCGGTGCATCGGTGTTTTCCCTGGTCTTCAGGGGCTTCGGCGGTGATGAAGCGGTTCGCCACATGTTGCTGCAAATTCCCGGCGGTGCACTGGGTGCGATGGTTGCCGTCATGCTGGTCATGTTCTTGCTGGGTTTTGTGCTGGACTTCATCGAGATCACATTCGTGGTGGTGCCTATCGTCGGCCCGGTCCTGCTCTCCATGGGACTGGACCCGGTTTGGCTGGGCGTGATGATTGCTATCAATCTACAAACTTCTTTCCTTACGCCACCCTTTGGCTTTGCCCTGTTTTACCTGCGTGGCGTTGCGCCACCCCAGGTCAAGACATCGGACATTTACATTGGCGCCATACCTTTCGTGGCAATTCAATTGCTCGCACTATGCCTGATCGCAATCTGGCCGGAACTGGCAACCTGGCTGCCAGAACAAATTTACGGAAACTGACCCCGCTCAGTCAGCTTGGATGGCCATGCAAAAAAAAGCCCGGGAAAACCCGGGCTTCTTTGCTAATGGTGATGTCTACAAATCTCGGGTCTTGTAGAAGGCCCTCTCCGACACATCGTGATACGCAGCAACATCCTGCTGGAATTTGTTAAAGCTCTCGTAAACTCTTGCGGACATGGGATCAGCGGCAATAGTTTCGGCGAGCACATCTTCACGCAATTCCTTCAGGCGTTTCAGTACATCCTCGGGATAGGGGCGTGGAACAATGTTGTGCTCCGCCTTCAGCGAACGCAGTGCTTCGGCGTTTCGCGCAGTGTACTCGGCAAGCATTTCACTGTTAACGCTTGAAATAGCCGTGTCCACAATACCCTGCAAGTCCTCGGACAATTCCTCGTAAGCGGCCTTGTTCACCATGCACTCCAGTACCGTGCCCGGCTCATGCCAACCCGGGTAGTAGTAATACTTGGCAGCCTGGTGCAAACCAAATGCCAGGTCGTTGTACGGACCAATCCACTCTGTGGCGTCAATGGTGCCTGTCTGCAGGGCGGTAAAAATCTCCCCTCCGGGTAACAGCACGGGGATGCCTCCTGCACGCTTGAGAATTTCGCCGCCCAGTCCGGGTATACGCATCTTCAAGCCTTTCAGATCTTCCAGGCTATTAATCTCTTTGTTAAACCAGCCACCCATCTGGGTGCCGGTATTTCCACCGGGGTTGGGCAGTACGCCAAACGGCTCGTAAACCTCACGCCACAACTCAAGCCCACCACCGTAGTACAGCCATGCGTTCATTTCCTGGGCGTTCATCCCGAATGGCACCGCGGCAAAGAATTGGGCCGCTGGCGCCTTACCCTTCCAGTAATATGATGCCCCGTGTCCCATCTGGGCACTTCCGTCGGACACCGCAGTCATGACCTCCATGGCCGGGACCAACTCACCCGAGGCGTAGACCTGCACAGTGATCCGTCCCCCGGAATTCTGGGTGATCAGCTTGGCGATTCTTTCGGCCCCTACGCCGACACCGGGAAAATTCTTTGGCCAGGTGGTTACCATGGTCCATTTGTGAGTTTTGGCTTCCGCTGATTTTTTGACCTCTCCCGACGGATCAGCCCCCGAGCAAGCAGATATTCCCGCCACTGCGAGACCACCGCCAATACCCTTGATTAAATCTCTACGTTTCATCCCTCTCCCCCATTGGGTCCGAGCGCCCATCGCTATTATTTAATTTAGTCGCGTAGACAAATAATGCTACAAAGACGCGCCGCTTTACCAGCCTATGCTGATTTTGGCCCGATAATCCTAAAAATCCCACATTAAACCCGTTAAAGAGAAAAAATGTGACGGTAAAAACCACTTTATTAAAATTGTAATCGGCAGCTTGAGATTATTGTTAAATTACTATGACTTTGTATTCCATAGACGGATATGCCCGTATTTTGAATAATTTGTGGGATATTGAGTGGATATTCATAGTCCAGGCCCCGGGGATATTTGCCCTGGGACAGTGTTTTGCCGAACAAAGCCAGTACAATGGTCGCGTCTTCACTTGGATCCCTGGAAATGATCGGACTAATTCAGCGGGTAAAACAGGCAAAAGTCATGGTGGCGGGGGAGATTACCGGGGAAATCGGCCCCGGCCTGCTTACCCTGGTTGGGGTGCAGCGTGGCGACAACCAGGCCAGCGCCCGGCGATTGCTGGACAAGATTCTCGGTTACCGGGTGTTCCCGGACGCCGAACAGCGGATGAACCTGAGCCTGAAGGATATCCATGGCGGCCTGCTGCTGGTACCCCAGTTCACCCTCGCCGCCGACACCCGCAAGGGCACCCGGGCCAGCTTTACCCCCGCTGCGGCCCCTGATGAGGCCCAATCCCTGTTTACCTATTTACTGGAACAAGCCCGAGAATCGCACAAGATAGTTGAGGCGGGTGTATTCGGCGCTGACATGCAGGTCCACCTGGTTAACGACGGGCCGGTGACCTTCTGGCTACAGACCCCGCCGGCGGGCTAAAACGAGGCGGCGAAGAAGGTTGGCTCGCTTTCGCTCTTTTTGCAGTATCATTGGGATTCATTAATCAGCCAGGGCCGGAGTAGACATGGGACTAGGTGGTATCAGTATATGGCAGCTGTTGATCGTTCTGCTGATCGTTGTAATGGTCTTCGGCACCAAAAAACTCAAGGGCCTGGGCTCTGATCTTGGCGGCGCCGTAAAAGGCTTTCGCAACTCCATGAGTGATGTGGAGAAAGAAGACACCAAAAAGGTCAGCGAGAAACGCGAGGACGCCAGCTTCGATTCCTCTGAGACTGAGAAGGCCAAGGAAAATCACTCCTGAGCACCTTCCATGTTTGACGTTGGATTCTGGGAACTCCTGCTAATCGGAACCTTGGGCCTGATGGTCCTGGGACCGGAACGCCTGCCCAAGGTCGCCAGACGACTGGGTCGCTGGACCGGCCAGGCCAAGGCCATGGCTCGCAGCCTGCGCACGCAACTCGAATCAGAGATGGAACTATCCGAGCTGAAAAAGCAGGCCGAGGTATTCAAGGAATCCATGAACGCCGATCCCACGGCCAAGCCGGAAACCCCTGAAGCGCCAGCGGCAGACGAAAAATCCAAATCTACTGCTGAAGACTAGGCCGTTCCCAATGACCTCTTCTCCAAATTCCAAGAAAGAAGAACCCCTGGCGGAAGGAACCCTGCTCTCCCATTTGCTGGAGCTACGCGGTCGATTGATGAAAATGGTCATCGCCGTGTTGATTCTCTTCGCATGCCTGGCGCCGTTTTCAGAAATCCTATTCAACCTGGTCGCCCTGCCCCTGATGGAGAAGCTGCCGGAAGGCGCCACCATGATTGCCACCCAGGTGGCATCGCCGTTTCTCACACCCTTCAAGCTGACCTTCATATTGGCGATTTTCCTGGCAATACCGGTGATCCTCAGCCAGGCCTGGGCGTTCGTGGCTCCCGGTCTGTATCAACAGGAAAGACGCTTCGTCATGCCCCTGTTGATCTCCAGCATTGCCTTGTTCTACATCGGTGTGGCCTTCGCCTACTACGTGGTCTTTCCCCTGATGTTCGGCTTTTTCACCGCTGTCGCTCCAGAGGGCGTAGCGGTAATGACCGATATCACCTCGTACCTGGACTTCGTGCTGACGCTGTTCTTTGCCTTTGGAATTGCCTTTGAAGTCCCGGTAGCCACGGTGTTGATGGTCCGGGCCGGACTCGTCACACCCAAGGATCTGACTGAAAAGCGCGCCTACGTGTTTCTCGGCGCCTTTGTCTTGGGAATGTTGCTGACCCCACCGGATGTGATTTCCCAAACCTTGCTGGCCCTGCCCGTGTATGTCCTGTATGAAGTTGGCATCGTGATGTCCCGCGTGATGGTTCCGGGATACAAAGAGGTTGAGGCGCAGAGAAAGGCCGACGCAGAAAAGTCCTGAGTTGTTCAAGCATGTGGTCGGCGACCACTTTTGGACAACTAAAGGCATTTGAGGCATATAATGCCCGCTTTATTTTATAAATCAGGCGCTGGCAGATGCGGCTCGTACCGCAACGCTGGCGTAGAACTCGACGACTGGTAAGGAGTTAATCCATGTCCAAGGCACCCGCCTCAGCCGGAGACTTTCTCGGCCATCCAAAGGGGCTGTTTCTGCTTTTCACCACAGAAATGTGGGAGCGGTTCAGCTATTACGCCATGCGCGCCATCCTGGTTCTCTACCTGGTAGACCGGATGCGGGCCGATGGTGGTCACGGTCTTGGTTGGGATAACGCCAGTGCGCTGCAGCTGTACGGCTGGTTCACCGGCCTGGTTTACATTACGCCCCTGCTGGGCGGCTGGCTGGCCGATAACGTTCTCGGTCAACGCAAGTCCATCATAATGGGTGGCGCCTTGATGGCAGCCGGCCAGTTCATGCTGGGCACCCCCCACGCCTGGATCCCGGGCATGGAAAACCAGGCGTTCTACCTGGGCCTGGCCCTGTTGATCGCGGGTAACGGCCTGTTCAAGCCGAATATCTCCACCATGGTAGGTGACCTGTATCACGAGGGTGATCACCGTCGTGATGGCGCCTTCACCATCTTCTACATGGGCATCAACCTGGGCGCATTCCTGTCCGGCATCATTGTTGGCTCGGTAGTCAACGCCTTCGGCGGCAGCTGGCAGGCAGGCTTCGTGGCCGCCGGTATCGGCATGCTGCTGTCAATGGTCGTTCAACTGGGCTTCGCACAGAAATACCTGGGTGACATAGGCGTCGTTCCCGCCGCCAAGCTTTCCCGGGCTGCCCAGAAAGACGTGAGCAAGACAGAGCCCCTGACCAAGCAAGAGTTCGATCGCATCAAGGTCATCATGATCATGGGCGTATTCACCATTATCTTCTGGGCCGGTTTCGAGCAGGCTGGCGGCTTGATGAACCTGTACGCCAACCAATTCACTGATCGCGTCATTGGCGGCTTCGAAGTCCCCACCACCTGGTTCCAGTCCCTGAACCCCTTCTTCATCTTTGTCTTCGCGCCGCTGTTCGCTGCCGTGTGGGTGAAAATGGGTGATCACGAACCCACCTCACCGGTGAAGTTCTCGTTGGGCCTGGTACTGCTGGCCGTAGGCTTCCTGTTCATGATCGGCGCCACCCTGTCCCAGGGCGGTGATGTGACCGTGAAGACAGGAATGTACTGGCTGGTGCTCGCCTACTTCTTCCACACCATGGGTGAGCTTTGCCTGTCACCCATCGGACTGTCCATGGTTACCAAGCTGGCTCCGCTGCGCCTGGCGTCATTGATGATGGGAGCCTGGTTCGGCTTTACCGCCCTGGCGAACTACCTGGCCGGATTCATCGGCTCGTTTATCGGCCACGGCGACGAAGCAAACATGGTGGATAACGCCCTGTCGATCTTCGGCGGCATCGCAATCACTGCGGTTACCGCCGCAGCCATCTTGTTCTTCATGGCTAACAAGCTGGTGTACTGGATGCATGGTGCCGAGGGCAGAACTGGCAGTGACCAGGGCCATCGAGGCGCCCTGGCGGCCACCGAAGAAGAAATCGATGTGACCGGCACTCACGAGGGTGCGGCAAAAGACCACATGTAATTTGCACTGAGTAGCACTGAAAAGCCGGGGTTTTCCCCGGCTTTTTTTTGCCTCTCACATTTGGCAAGCGAGCCCCGTTGCTGCACACTGCGCTTAGTTTTTGAATATCACGAGGGATTTATGAAACATCGCTATACACCCCTGATTTTGGCTGCCCTGGCACTGAGCGCCTGTGGCCAATCCGGCACGGAACCCGTCACCGAGACACCTGCAACCGCCGCCGAGGCCCGGGCATTTTTTGACCGCTTTAACGAACAGCAATACCAGGTCGACCTGGACCAGGGCCGTGCCGAATGGGTGATGCAGACCTATATCACCTCGGATACCGAGTACCTGTCAGCCAAGGCCTCCGAGCGGGCCCTGAATTTCACCAACCAGGTGCTGGAAAACGCCAAGCGGTTCCAGGGCCTGGCGCTGGATGAAGACGTGGCCCGCGGTCTGCATATCCTGACCTCCTCCCAGGCATTGCCGGCCCCAAGGGCGACGGAAAAGGTTGCCGAGCTGGCGGCCATCGCAAGCAAGCTCAGCTCCATGTATGGCCAGGGCAAATACTGTAATGCCGCCGGCCAGTGCAAGGGTCTGGAAGAGTTGATGGAAATCATGGCCAAGAGCCATGACTACGATGAGCTGCTGGATGCCTGGACCGGGTGGCGTACGATTTCCCCACCCATGCGGGCCGACTACCAGGCATTCGCCGAGCTGATGAACGAAGGCGCACGGGAGCTTGGCTACAAGGATACCGGTGATCTTTGGAAAGCCGGCTACGACATGAGTTCCGACGAGTTTGAAGGTGAGGCCAACCGCCTCTGGGACCAGGTGAAACCCCTTTACGAACAGCTGCAGTGCTATGTCAGAGACCAGCTTGGTGAAGTATATGGCCGTGACAAGGTGCCCGCCGACAAGCCCATCCCTGCCCACCTGCTGGGCAATATGTGGGCCCAGGAATGGGGCAACATTTATTCCCTGGTAGAGCCTTATCCCAGCGACAGTGGTCAGCAGGTGGATATCTCCGCCAGCCTGCAATCTCAAGGCTACGATGCGACCCGGATGTTCAAGTCTGCCGAGTCCTTCTATACCTCCATGGGCCTGAAAACCCTGCCGGAAAGTTTCTGGGAAAAATCCATGCTGGTGAAGCCCCGTGACCGGGAAGTGGTCTGTCACCCCAGCGCCTGGGACATGGACCCCAAGGTGAACGATGTGCGCATCAAGATGTGCACCGATCCCACCGAGGAAGACCTGGTCACCATCTATCACGAACTGGGCCACATCTATTACTACCTGTACTACAGCGAGCTGCCGCCCATCTTCAGGCGTGGCGCCAACGACGGTTTCCACGAGGCCATCGGTGATGCGCTGACCCTGTCCATGACCCCCGGTTACTACCAGGCGGTAGGCCTGCTGGGTGATTACCAGGAAGACGCCAATGCCCTGATCAACTACCAGATGAAGGAAGCACTGGACAAGATTGCCTTCCTGCCCTTTGGCAAGCTGATCGACCAGTGGCGCTGGGACGTATTTGCCGGAAAAATAAGCCCAGAGCAGTACAACCAGAGCTGGTGGGACCTGCGTACCGAGTTCCAGGGTATTGCACCGCCGGTTGCCCGCAGCGAAGCGGATTTCGATCCGGGTGCCAAGTACCACATCCCGGCCAACACGCCTTACACCCGGTACTTCCTGGCCAGGATTCTCCAGTTCCAGTTCCACAAGGCCATGTGTGACACGGCCGGCTTTGAAGGTCCGCTATACCAGTGCTCCATCTATGGCAGCAAGGAAGCGGGCGAGAAACTGGCAGCCATGCTGGCAATGGGCCAAAGCAAGCCCTGGCCCGAGGCCCTGGAAGCACTTACCGGCAGCCCTGAAATTGACGCCACTGCGCTGATTGAATATTTCCAGCCCCTGATGGGATGGTTGGAAGAAGAAAACAAGGGTAAGACCTGCGGCTGGTAGTCGATAAGACCCAGACGAGAAACGGGGCGCTTCGGCGCCCCGTTTTTTATTCTTTTCCGGCAGACTCCGGATCCGCCGGATCGTGGTGAATCAACACGTCGGCAAGCGGGAATGCATCCTCGATTTCATCTTCGACCTGCTGGCCAATGTCGTGGGCCACGGAAAGCGGCATGTTGCCGTCCATTTCCAGGTGCAACTGGATGAACAGCACGCGACCGGATTGCCGGGTTCGCAATTCATGCAGGCCAGACACTTCGGGATGGGCCATGGCGATCTCTCTTATCTGCTGTTGCATATCCGCCGGTAATTCCCGGTCCATCAGCAACTGCACCGCTTCGTGACCAATATGCACCGCGCTGTAGAGGATCACCATGCCGATCACCACAGCGAGTATTGGATCTACGTAATACCAACCGGCATAGGAGGCGGCCATGGCCACAAGTACCGCCAGGTTGGTGAACAGGTCTCCCACGTAGTGCAGAGAGTCGGCCTTGATGGCCACCGAACCGGTCCGCTTGATCACTTTCCACTGAATGGACAGCAGCAACACGGTAGCAACAATTGCCACAATACTGACAGCCACACCTATCTCCGGCTGATCCACAGGCCTGGGCTCCAGCAGTCGTTGATAGGCATGGAAAAACAGGAACGCGGCGCTACCGGCAATCAACAAGGATTGTCCGAGTCCGGCCAGGAACTCTGCCTTGCCGTGACCAAATGGATGTTCCTTGTCAGCCGGCACCAGGGCGTACCTTACGGCAATCAGGTTAATCAATGAGGCAAGGCCGTCCATCAGCGAATCGATGAGGCTGGCCAGCAAGCTGACCGAACCAGTCATCAACCAGGCTATAACCTTCACAACCACCAGGCCTGCGGCCGTTAGCACCGAGGCGCCCGTTGCCAGCTTCAGCAGGCGTACCGATTCATCATGACTGACGTGGGTATTCATTCAGATATTCTCGTAATCAGCTCTTCGGAAAGGAGGCCCGGACCAGGCATAAAACTGGTTCGTAAAAACTCCGCGTCTACCGGTGACAAGTTAAAACGCAGAGGCGTTTGGTCAATTAATCCGGCGGTGGCCGGCCCATGATCTGAAAACCAACGCACTGCGTGAGGCAGTTTGTCATGCTCGGGGCCAACCGTGGCTCCACTTGTCACCGTCTTTTTCTGCTCAGTATCTTCTTGCCACGGACAGCAACCAGGTTTCCGGATCACCGCCAGCAACATCCAGGTACTTTTGCCATTCCGCTCTCAGGGAATTCCGGGCACCCAGGTCCCAATGCACACCCAGGCCAAATGCCGCGGCAAAACCGCTTTTGTCAGGCCCGGAAAAATCTTCTGCTGCCAGCGCACCGCCAGCTTCAATCTTCTGGCTGCTTCTCCAGGCCAGCGCGCCGCCCCGGGCAAACACCTGCACCGAATCACCAATCGAAGCGGTAGCCAGGGCACTGAATTCAAACCCCGACGGGGTAATTTTCATCGAGACCGAGTCACCGCCGATATGTACCGCAGAGGCCCGGACAGCGCCAAAATCTACCCAGCCGGTTTCCACCGCCAACCAGTTGGAAAACTGGTGTCCGGTATACAGCTTCCAGGCCAGATCGGACTCCTCCACCGTATCAAGGGAGGTATCCGGCCAACTGCTTGTCAACTCACCCATCTGGGAGAATTCAGACGCCCCAAATGCCAGCCCCAGGTAGGACTGCTCAGGCTGAACCGACCAGGCAGGCCCGGCCATCAGGCTACAGGCGGCAAATCCGAATAAGGCCGACGCAGGTCTGCCCCAAATCCCAACATTCATGAACTTCCCCATCGGCTAGACATCCATTATCGGTAGATCTTTATCCACTGGCATCCATTCTACATGGCTGTCATAGAAAACGTTTGCCTGTGGCTGTCTATCAATGGGTCCATCGAAATTCGCCAGGGTAATGTGGGTCTCTCCCGGCCATCGGGTTGAGCGAAAAAACAAGCTGCTGCCACATCGGCGGCAAAAACCTCGCTGGGCAGCCTCGGAAGAATCAAACCAGGCCAGTTCGTTCTCGCCCTCTGTAAGCCTGAATTTATCGTTGCCGACACCGACCCAGGTCACGTAACCCGTTCCGTGCGCCTTCTGGCACATCCTGCAGTGACAGTGCGCCGACCAGCTGGTTTCACCCTGAACACTAAATCTCAGGGCTCCGCACAGACAGCCACCTTCAAACTGCTGCTCTTTCACGACTGGCCTCCAATGGCCGGGGTTCTCGAAAAACGCTTATCAAGGATGATGCGCGGCGAACCCGCCCGCTGCAAGGCAGTGCGCCCCTGGGCTCAGGAAATTGTCTGGCTCTGAAAGCGCCTGGCGCGCATCTCGTCAGACCAATAGTCTGCCGGCCATCCAGCCTTCATTTTCAGCTGTCGAACGAAGTCCGAGGGCTCTGGCAGTTGTTGCCAGACCGATGGCAGGTACACCGCATGACGCCATTGCTCCTCCAATAGCAGGCCATCAATGCCCGGGCGCAGGGTGTCGAGCAGATCCTGTTCACTGGAAACCGCAATCTCTTGCATGGGAGTCAGGATAGAAATTTCCAGCGCCAGATTTTCCATCTCCTCAGACTTCAGAGAAGGAAATCTGGGGTCCCGAAACCCGGCGGAAAATGCCGCCCATGCCACGGCTTTCGCCAAGGGCTCAGTGGCCTCCATCGATCCGATACAACCACGCAGCAAGCCATCCTTGTGCAGGGTGACGAAACACGCCGCAGGTTCGGAAAACGCGTCTCGCAGATCGTCAGGGCCAGGCTGCAGCGGACGACCATACTGCAAGCCATGGCGCAGACTTTTCAGCGCAATCTGGAGTAAAGCGTCCTGTTGCTCTTTATCAAATTTCATACAAGGCGAAAGCTCCATAACCAACCACCCTGTCCCGGGAACCGGCCGTGTCACCTGAATTACGAAGGTCCAGCGCGTCAATTTTCATTCCGCGCCGATTGGCTGCAAGCAACATGCCGTTCAGTGGATGACATCCACAAGCCTGGTCGCCTCGTAAGTCTGCACGCATGGACAGTATCTTCTCGGCGGTGGACTGATCCTGGGTCCGGGCAGATCCATAGGGAAGGTAGTGACTCAAGTCCGTGCTGATTACCAACAGCGTTTTTTCATCGCCCCATTCACTCTCGATCAGGGCCGCCACATCGCCGGGGTCACATAGACCCACCACCACGGGCAGCAATGTGAACCCATCCAGGCTGCGTTGCAGAAACGGCAACTGAACCTCGAGACTATGTTCCTGCCTGTGAGCATCATCTCGAAGGACAACATTCTTAAGCTCCGATACCCGTTTCACTCCCTCCTCATCAATCGGGATTAGACCCAGCGGCGTCTCAAAGCTTCTCGAACCAGGCACTGCCATGCCGTGCAGAGGCACCTGGTGCGATGGCCCAAGCAGTACCACTCGTTCAATGAGGCCGCGATAATTGTCGAGCAAGCCATAAGCCGAGGCGGCAACCTGGCCTGAATAAATATAGCCAGCATGAGGAACAATCAGCACCTTTGGGCAGGTTGTTGATACAGGCAAGGCACTGGATAGGAGGCTATCAACCTGGGCGGTAAGTTCGCCTGGCTGTCCCGGGTAAAACATCCCTGCTACGGCGGCCGGCCTTACATCATTGGACAACATCTCATCGCACCTCCGTTGCGGTCAGCCACGATTTACAGGTCCCTGTACAGTGAGCTTATAATCAAGATTAAGCTTTATGGCTGCGTGATCAATTGTGGAATATGTCTATCGGAATCCACACTGTCGTTACAACGCGCTACTGGCACTTACTGGATAACGGCAAAGTCCAGTGCGACTTGTGTCCCCGCTTTTGCAAGTTAGGGGAAGGGCAGCGTGGCTTGTGCTTTGTTCGCGGTCGCGAACAAGACCAGATCAAACTTTTCAGCTATGGGCGGTCCAGCGGCTTTTGCATTGACCCGATAGAGAAAAAACCTCTCAATCATTTTTTACCCGGCACCCCGGTACTGTCCTTCGGCACGGCCGGCTGTAACCTGGCCTGCAAATTTTGTCAGAACTGGGACATGAGCAAGTCCCGGGAGATGGATACCCTGGCGGACGAGGCCTCGCCTGAGATGCTGGTGAGCGCCGCCCTGGAGCACGGGTGCAAGAGCATCGCCTATACCTACAATGACCCGGTAATATTTACCGAGTACGCAATAGACGTGGCCAAGGCCGCCCACCTGAAGGACATCAAGAGTGTCGCAGTTACCGCCGGGTATATTTGTCCCGAACCCCGCAAGGACTTCTTCCAACACATCGATGCGGCGAATATTGACCTGAAGGCATTTACCGAGGACTTCTATCACAAGATTTGCGGCGCGCATTTGAAAGACGTGCTTGAAACCCTGGTGTATGTCCGGCACTCAACCGATACCTGGCTGGAGCTGACCACCCTGTTGATCCCCGGTGAAAACGACTCGGACGCGGAGTTGGAAAAAATGACTCGCTGGGTGGTAGCCGAACTGGGTCCAGACGTTCCCATGCACTTCACTGCGTTCCATCCAGATTGGAAAATGATGGATCATCCGGCTACCCCACCCGAAACCCTGACCCGGGCCCGCGAACTGGCCATGGCAAACGGCGTTCGGTACGCCTACACCGGAAACGTCCATGATCCAAAGGGTCAAAGTACTTACTGCCATCATTGCGAGGAAACGCTGATAGCGCGCAACGGTTACTGGCTGGAAGGTTGGGGTCTGGACGAAAACGGGTGCTGCAGTAATTGCAGCACGCCTCTACCGGGGGTGTTCGAACCGCGTCCCGGACACTGGGGCAACCGGCGGGAGCCCATCAGGCTTGCCAGCTAAACAACTCAAGCAGTGACTTTACAGTAGGTGCCTACCAATTCAGCCCGGGCCAGCACGTGCCCCTCTATCGCCTGCATCAACGTTGCTTTATCTGGAAAAGAAAGATCCGGCAGTTCAACGTCCAGGGCAAAAAGGGTATGGAAATAACGATGTCGCCCGATGGGTGGGCACGGACCGCCATAGCCAACCTCATGCCAATCGTTCTTACCCTGCAACGTGCCATCGGGAAGTTCTGCAATGGCTACCGCCTCGGGCAGCGCCTGGACACCCGGAGGAATGTTGTACAACAACCAGTGAACCCACTCCCGGGTGGGGGCATTGGGGTCCGGCACATCCGGATCACAGACAACAAGCGCCAGGCTCTTTGCCTCATCGGGAACCCCCGCCCAGAATAATGGCGGTGAAAAATTATCGCCTTCACAGGTATACACGGCGGGTATCTCGCACCCGTGTTCAAATCCTTGTGAACGTAACTCAAGCATTGCTACATCCTTGGGGCGTACCTACTTCAGTTCAGTGGTGTGAAGTTGAATTTCTGTCCGGC
>UPTN01000297.1_pt1 | contig 27208 bp, 21 predicted proteins | sample 2160111 | NCBI WGS metagenome assembly UPTN01 (sample SAMN06265058, study PRJEB28932) | marine metagenome | isolation source: Columbia River Estuary | place: USA:Columbia River Estuary, USA | collected 2014-05-05
TTGGTGTTGGACCTTCAAGTTCGCATACTCTTGGTCCGTGGCGCGCGGCAGAACGGTGGATTCAAGAGCTCAAAAACAATGATACATTTGATAAAGTAGAAGCTATTCAAGTAGACCTTTATGGGTCTCTATCTTTAACTGGAAAAGGGCATGCAACAGATTATGCAATCATGTTAGGATTAAGTGGATACAATCCCGAAACGATTCTAACAGAATCAATTTCAGGAATTATTTCAACCATAAAAAACACGGATACTTTAGTTTTAAATAATGAAAGAAATATTGCTTTCAATCCAGAAAATCAGATTCTATTCAATCGGAAATTTTTGCCCTTTCATTCAAACGGCATGATATTTACATCCATTATTAATGATAAAAAATATCAATCGACCTTCTACTCCATTGGTGGCGGATTTGTAATTAAAGAAGAACGCAAAAATGCCAAACGGAACTTTGAAATAAAATGTTCGTTTCCATATCCAATAGAAAAAGGGACAGAACTATTAAAATTCTGTGAAACCTTAAATATGCCCATTTCACAAGTTGTTCTTGAAAATGAAAAATCTATTCGCTCTGAAGAAGATATAGATCATGAACTGCATCGTATCTGGGACACCATGTTAGACTGCATGTATAATGGCTGTCATACAGAAGGAAATCTCCCAGGTGGTTTAAATGTGAGACGTCGTGCATATGACATCAATCAAAACTTAAAAGGAAACACTTCATATGCAACCCCAATAGAATGGGTTTATGCTATTAGAAATACCGAAGTTAAGTTTAGACAAATAATTAAATGGGTAAGTTGTTTTGCTTTAGCAGTAAATGAAGTTAATGCGTCTTTAGGCCGTGTGGTTACGGCTCCAACTAATGGCAGTGCTGGTGTGATTCCAGCAGTATTAATGTACTATCTAGTTATTGAAAACCATGATGGTGATTTTGACGATATTAAAAAGTTTTTGCTTGTCGCTGGAGAAATTGGAAGCATTTTTAAAAAGGGAGCAACTATTAGTGCAGCCATGGGTGGCTGTCAAGCCGAAATTGGCGTATCATCTGCTATGGCTGCCGGTGCTTTAACTGAATTACTAGGTGGAACTCCAGAACAAGTTTTGGTTGCTGCTGAAATAGCTATGGAACACCATTTAGGACTCACTTGTGATCCCATAGGAGGTTTAGTGCAAATCCCTTGCATTGAACGTAACGCAATGGGCGCGATTAAAGCCATTAATGCTGCTGAATTAGCCTTAGATACTAAACCTGAAAACGTGAAAGTTCCACTAGATAAAGTGATAGCCACTATGTGGGAAACAGCGAAAGACATGAATTCAAAGTACAAAGAAACTAGTGAAGGTGGTTTGGCTATTAGTGTAAATATGTCTGACTGTTAATTTTATTTCGCTTGCCTTTTTCTGACAACAAAATCTCAAATAGTCTTCTAAAAAACTATAAAGTATAAGCGTATCCTAAAGAGAATACGAAGCTTCCTATATTGCTTTTCCCGTAGGTTTCATTTTCTTGAATCGTTATAAAACCGTAAGTGCCTCTAGCTTCAATGAATATTTCAGATTTTTTACTAATTCTTTTTATTAAACCGACACCTCCAATACCTCCAATATTAAAGTTTTTGATATCACTTTTCACATTCGTTTCAGCATCAAATGAAATTATTTCATCTAGCGGAAATTCAACTTGTTCGAATATGCCTGGAATATCGACTGAAATACTAGAAGCGTTACCACTTGTCTTTTGCGTGGCACCAACTAAAAACCCAGCATAAGGGCCAAGTATACCATAATACTTCCAGTTCTTTCCAAACGTAAATTTAGCTAAAACAGGAATTTCTATATATTCTAAAATACTTTTATTATTAAAATTTGCATATATTATTGTATTTGGTGGTAGCATATCGCCAAGGTCTGATGGCAATCTATCAGGTGGAATTGGTTGTTTTCCATTGCGCTCCCCTCCTTTTACAGTATAATTAAATTCAACTTGCAAAGAAAACAAATCACTAAATTCATATTGACCTGAAACCCCTATTTCATAGGCCACAAAAGATTCAAAATCTTTTGTGTAAATATTTTCAGTGTCAGCTGTTAGCTTGGGTAGACTAATACCTGATTTAATTCCGATTTTAACTGGATTTGATACTTTTTGCTCTACTACTTCACCAATTTCTTCTTGAGCGTTTAGAATACAACAAAAAAGGGTAAGTATACTTGCGAAAATTATTTTCAAAATAAATTAGTTAAAGGTTAGCTGTTCAAATATGAAACTAATTTACCTGAATACCAAATTTTAGAATAGCGCTACTCTTGACATCCTTTTGCCCTTCTCGTATCTATTAAATAAATGATCTTCCATTGTCCATTGTCATGGAACAATTGAAAAGAATTCACACCACAATGACTAAAATCATCATTAAACCAAAATTCATAGGTTGTCCAAGCATTAGCCATATTACCATCTACTTGAATATTAAAATCTAATAAGCGCTCATCCCATTTTTGATCTTTTGGCCTATTAGCAATCGCATTAATTAATGTACTTGATTCTTCTGTAACTAATACATCACTACCTTCTTTATTTTTATAAGCGGTTTGCATTGTGAATTTATCCATCATAATTGATTTCATTAAAGTAGTATCGCCCTTGTGAAACCCATCAAAAAAAGTTTCAACAGTTTTCTTTATGTCATCCTCAGCTGAATTTTGTGCGATAATGTTTCCCGTAATTAACATTACAAAAAAAAGTATTACTCGAACCATAATTGTTAGTTTTAAGCTAAAGTAAATTAGAAATCTAGTATCTTGCTGGCATTAAAGAAAAGTTTAACATTATATACTTAATTTACTATTTTTACAAATATCAATACATTACAATAAAACATGTCTGTAGCAAAACAAGAATATAAAAGAATTACGGTAAAAACTCTAGTGGATATGAAATCTAATGGAGAAAAAATATCAATGCTTACCGCATATGATTATACAATGGCAAAAATAGTTGATGGCGCAGGTATTGACGTCATTCTAGTTGGTGATTCAGCAAGTAACGTTATGGCTGGACATGAAACGACCTTACCAATCACATTAGATCAAATGATTTATCATGCATCTTCTGTCGTACGTGCTATAGATCGCGCATTAATTGTGGTTGATTTGCCATTTGGAACTTACCAAAGTGACCCAAAAGAAGCTTTGCGATCTGCGATAAGAATTATGAAAGAATCGGGAGGTCATGCCGTAAAGATGGAAGGTGGTAAAGAAATCAAAGAATCTATAAAGCGTATTTTAAATGCTGGGATTCCTGTAATGGGGCACCTTGGATTAACACCACAATCTATATATAAATTTGGAACTTATACTGTTCGTGCTAAAGAAGAACAAGAAGCCCAACAGTTAAAAGAAGATGCATTAATGCTTGAAAAAGCTGGTTGTTTTGCAATTGTATTAGAAAAAATTCCTGCAAAATTAGCTAAAGAAGTAGCAGAAAGCATTAGTATTCCTGTAATTGGAATTGGTGCAGGAAATGGCGTAGATGGCCAGGTACTTGTTTTGCATGACATGCTTGGTATGACTCATGAATTCAATCCTCGATTTTTACGTCGCTATATGAATTTATTTGAAGAGATGACAAATGCAATTTCGAAGTACGTCACAGATGTAAAAGATGGTGACTTCCCTAATAATGAAGAACAGTATTAGTGTCTATAAAAATTCTTTCAAATAAAAATAATCTTCAAGTCATCTATGAAGATAATCATATCATTATTGTTAATAAACGTGCTGGAGATATTGTACAAGGTGATAAAACTGGAGACACGCCTTTAAATGATATCGTCAAAGATTTTATAAAAGATAAATACAAAAAACCCGGAAATGTATATCTGGGGACTGTCCATAGACTAGATAGACCAACAACTGGATTAGTTATTTTTGCTAAAACCAGCAAAGCGTTACCCAGATTAAATAAACTTTTTGCATCTAAAGATATTAGTAAAACGTATTGGGCTATTGTAAAAAACCAACCTCCTAAAACGGAAGACACATTAATTCATTGGCTGAGAAAAAACCCAAAAAACAATAAATCAAAAGCAAATATTAAGGAAGTTCCAGATAGTAAAAAAGGGATATTACATTATAAATTACTCAAAAAACTAGATAATTATTATCTGCTGGAAGTCCGATTAGAGACTGGTAGGCACCACCAAATTCGCTCTCAATTATCAAGTATAGGTTGCGCTATTAAAGGCGATTTAAAATATGGTTTTGACCGAAGTAATAAAGATGCAAGTATTCATTTACACGCGAGACAAATAGAATTTATTCATCCTGTTTCAAAGGAAGTATTGACTATTACTGCACCTTTACCGCAAGATGCCATTTGGGATGCTTGTACTAATTAACGCATCTGGTTTAACGGATAATTAATAGTAAGAACAACACCTTTACCAAGTTGAGAAGTCAAGTCAAATTTTGCATTGATTAGTTCTGCTCTGCTTTTCATATTTATGAAGCCTGATCCTTTTTCTACAGTTTCTATATTAAATCCTTTTCCGTCATCACTGGCTACAATTAATAAATGCCCATTAGTATATTCTAGTTTTACTTTTAAATTTTTAGCTTCAGAATATTTTACAGCATTTGAGAAGAACTCTTGCAGTATTCTAAACATGATAATCTCATGCTTCTTATTCTTAAGCGTTAATGTTTCACCTTTTACTGATAATTCAGCACTTGTGAATTTCATGCGTTTTAATCGGTCTAACTCATTGGTTATCGATTTTTCAAAACCAATATTTAAAATGACTTCATTGTTTAATGATTTTGATAATGAACGCACTTCTTTTAAACTTTCACGCACAATATCAGTTGTCTCAGTTATACTTTTTTTCACCTCATCCGAAACCTGAGTCCCTAAGATACTTAATTGCATACTCGCTACAGATAATAATTGACCTACATTATCATGTAATTCCCAGCCAATATTTTTTAAGGTTTGTTCTTGGATTTCAGATTGTGTTCTAGAAATTTCTTCATCAAAAACTTTCTGCTGTTTCAATTTATCAAGAAGCAGCTTGTTCTTTCTTTTTTGAAAGACAATAAAAAAGATGATAATCAACGAGCATACAACGATAAGAACACCAATCATATAAATGAGCAAATAGCGCTCTGCGGAAGTAGAAACTGGTCCTTGTTCTTGAAATAATTTTATTAAAACACTAATCATATTTTGGTTTTGAAACAATAAGCCCAATGGTATATGTAATATACATAAAGGATATCACAAACAAATTTATTAATCCTCTAAGATTGACATATTCCATATCTAATTTCCTATAATATTGTTCAAAAAACACCAATGGTGTTTGCACTAACCATAGAAGAAGAATCGCACAACTGATATAAAAGTTTAGAGATTTATTAAAGGACAGAAGCTTATCACTTTGTAATATTTCCATAAAATAAAAGAAAACACATTGTAATATTATTAGTGCACCTAAAACACAAATTGTTTTTATCAAGCTTGTGAAATACAAGTTTAGATTTAATAAAATAAGAATTATTGAAACGACTATAAAAATGATCACGGACATTTTTAAAATTTTCTTTCTAACTCTATTTTTCAATATTAGAGAATAATAAAACCCAAAAAAAGCTGGAGCTGCAATATCCCAAAAAAGAGTGAACCACCAGTAATTACGTTCTATTAAAGTACCATCCAGAAAACCTAAAAAACCATCATTCCTTACAAAATAAGTATACCTTCCAAGTATTACCATTGCCACTATATAAACTAAAAAGTAGATAAAATATTTTGCAGCGGTGTTCTTATACTTCTTGAAAAGTACTAAACCAGTTACAGCTGCTAATATTTCAAAGTATAATATTAGATTATTACTATTGTTTATTAAAAAGTCGATCACGTTATTGCGGATAATTTGCTTCAGGAGGTTGACCATTAATACCTTTATTAAGACCATCTGCTAAGGGAATATCTGGATTTCCAGTTTTTCCGCTACCCATTTTCTCACCGGTTGGTACCATAAGTATAGTAGTGTAACCTGCTTGCCCTCCTGTATCTTCATGGGCACCTATGTACATTCGGAAGCCATTTAGATCGTATTTTAAATCGTTAGCTGCTTGATCTTTTGCATGGGCAATAAAATCCTCTAAATCTTTTAGAGACCACCACGACGAGCGATTATCGGGCCTTTTTACAATATTCGTACTAATTAATGTGTGTCTTGAATCGAAAGCTTTGTCCAATTTACTGGCTTCGGTTGATTTAATAGTTCCTTTTGGTATTGGCATATTATTTAAGTTTGATTACAGAAATAGAGGTAAACGCTACAAAACCTACACCTAAGCGAAGCAACAATAATAAAAGTTTTTTCGTTTTTTGAGAAATAAGATTAATAGCTCTTTAAAGGTAAGAAAAATATTAACCCAGCCAACCCTCTCTATCTAAACTTCGGTATTGTATAGCCTCACTAATATGGGAACCATTAATATTTATTTCATTTTCCAGATCGGCAATAGTTCTCGACACTTTTAATATTCTATCATAAGCTCTTGCCGATAAGTTTAATTGCTCCATAGCACTTTTTAATAAGGCTTTAGAAGGTATGTCTAATTTACAATAATTACGAATCTGTTTGGAATTCATTTGTGCATTATAATGTACACTTTCCGAATTTATGAATCTTTCAGATTGTCTTGCTCTAGCCTTACTCACTCGACTTCTAATGGCTACTGAAGTTTCGCCTTTTCGCTCTTCGGAAAGCTTTTCAAAAGGCACTGGAGTTACTTCGATGTGGATATCAATTCTATCTAATAAGGGGCCAGACACTTTGCTCAAATACCTTTGCATCTCGGCAGGTGAAGATGTTACTGGTGCATTGGGATCATTAAAATAACCTCCCGGACTTGGATTCATACTTGCGACTAACATGAATGAAGACGGATACGTTACTGTAAATCTTGCTCGTGAAATAGTAACTTCTCTATCTTCAAGTGGTTGACGCATTACTTCTAAAACTTCACGTTTAAATTCTGGTAATTCATCTAAAAATAAGACGCCATTATGTGAAAGTGAAATTTCTCCAGGTTGCGGATAACTTCCACCTCCAACAAGCGCAACATTTGAAATCGTATGATGTGGCGAACGAAACGGACGTTGAGACATCAGTCCGGCGTTTTCTTTGACACGACCAACAACCGAATGTATCTTTGTGGTTTCTAGAGCTTCTTGAATGGTCATTGGAGGTAGAATACTCGGTAACCGTTTCGCTAGCATCGTTTTACCCGCTCCTGGTGGGCCAATTAAAATAATATTATGACCACCAGCAGCAGCTATTTCCATGCAACGTTTTATACTTTCTTGTCCTTTTACATCTGAAAAATCAAACTCTGGAAAATCAAGGTTCTTTTCAAATTCTTCTTTAGTATTTATAATCGTTTCCTCAAGATCTACCCCTTTGTCAAAAAAGTCTATGACTTGTTTAATATTGGAAACACCGTAAACCTTTAATTCATCCACGATTGCAGCTTCTTTCGCATTTTGACTGGGCAAAATAAATCCTTTGAACCCTTCTTCTTTTGCCTTTATCGCAATTGGCAAAGCCCCTTTGATAGGTTGCACGTTCCCGTCTAGAGATAATTCTCCCATAATAAGAAAATCTTCAAGGTTTTCAGCTTGAATTTGTTTGGTCGCACTAAGAATACCGATTGCTAGAGTTAAATCATAAGCACTTCCCTCCTTACGTAAGTCCGCAGGAGACATATTGATTATTATTTTTTTTCCTGGAATTTTATAACCATTGTTCTGCAAGGCTGCAGCAATACGATAGTTACTTTCTTTAATGGCATTGTCCGGAAGTCCAACTAGATGATAACCAATTCCAGAATCCACATTAACCTCAACTGTAATGGTTGTTGCTTCTACGCCGAAAACAGCACTACCAAAAACTTTTTTAAGCATTTATAGATTATTTTCTATAAATGTAATAAAAAATATTTATTCTTTATAATAGAAAGTAAAAGTTTGTATAACCGACAATGGATTGATTTTATTTAGAGACAAACTCTAATGACCTATATTCATTATAGTACACATTTTGTTTTCCAATAAAACCGACATGACCACCATAATTTGGCATTTCTAAAAACAGATTAGCGTTTATTTTTGCATCTTTAATAGGAAAACACTCTGGAGATAAAAAGGAATCGTTAAGCGCATTTATTATCAATGTTGGGATTTTAATATTATGAAGAAATTGCAGACAACTGTTCTTTTCATAATAATCTAAAGCGTCGATAAAACCATGCGCTTTAGACGTATAGATTTCATCAAAATCTTTTAAAGTTTTAATACTAGAAATCACAGAATCATTCAATTTATTAGGAAAAAACTTTTTCTTTTCTTTTAATTTATTCACTAAATGCCTTTTAAAACGATCATGATATAATATGTTTTTATACTCATGCAATTCTATACAAGATCCATTTAAATCACAAGGCACTGAAACTGCAATTGCTGCTTTAATTTGCAATGGCATACTATCGCGCTCACCTAAATATTTAAGGATAATATTTCCCCCTAAACTAAACCCTTTTAAGTAAATTTCTGAATAGTGTTTTGTTGAAATAATATGCTGAATGATATCTTCTAAATCTTCAGTTGCACCAGAATGATACGTTCTATATTTTAGGTTTTGTTCGCCACTGCAACTCCTGAAATTAACACAAATAGCATCAATATCATTTTCATTAAAATATTTAGCTGTTCCCAGCATATACGGGCGCTGTGCATTTCCTTCCATTCCATGAAATGCAATAATTAAACGGTTTGTTTTTTGTTTAGCAAAACTCCAATCCAAATCTAAAAAATCGCCATCCGAAAGTGTGATGCGCTCACGTTCTTGTAACACCCCTTTAACTCTTCTGGCTAAACCCGAATAGACTGTAGACACAAATCCATTTTTAAAATAGAATGAGGGCTTGTAGGTAGGTTGAATTATCGGCATTATTTTCTATGCTTTAGAGCATCTTGTGGTGTAGGTACAAAATGTCCTTTACCTCCTGCGCGATCATCATCAAAAGTTACAGGAATATCATCATTTTCTGTGCGCTCATGCCAAGTTGTATGTTCCGTTCCATCATCTTTTTGTACCATAGTAATACAGTCTTCAACAGGACACACTAAAGAACACAGATTACAACCTACACAATTTTCTTCTATAATACTCGGTATACGATTGTTAGGATCATCTGATAAAGCAATCGCCTGATGCGCACCATCATCACAAGAGATGTAGCATAAGTCACAACCAATACATTTATCAGCATTAATTTCAGCAACGACTTTGTGTTTTAAATTAAGATGCTTCCATTCAGTAACGTTTGGTAAGGCCTTACCAGCAAAATCATATATTGTCGTATAGTTTTTCTCTTCCATAAATTGACGCAAACCTGCTTCCATTTCACGTACAATTCCGAAGCCATAATGCATAACTGCAGTACATACTTGTACAGACGTCGCACCAAGCAAGATAAACTCAACAACATCACGCCAAGTTTCAATACCACCAATTCCTGATAGAGGCACCTTTCCAATTTCTGGATGTTGTGCTAAATCTTTAAGCATGTGCATGGCAATTGGTTTTACTGCTGGTCCGCAATAACCACCATTCGTTCCTTTTCCATCTACAATAGGATAAGGTGCATAAGAATCCAAATCAATACCTACAATACTTTTAATCGTATTGATTAGAGAGATTGAATCGGTACCCCCTTGCACTGCAGCCAATCCGGGATCTATGATATGTGAAATATTAGGTGATAACTTTGTTATTACAGGGATTTTCGCTGCTTCCTTAACCCAACCTACAATCGTTTTTAATACCTCAGGCTCTTGTCCGACAGCAGAACCCATGCCACGTTCACACATGCCATGAGGACAACCAAAGTTGAGCTCAATACCATCAGCACCAGCATTTTCAACATCTTTTATAATTTGTTCCCATTCTGCTCTACTTTCTACCATTAGAGAAGCAATAATAGCATGATTAGGAAAATGTTTTTTGACTTCTTCAATTTCACGAAGATTATCGGCAAGCGGTCTATCTGTAATGAGTTCGATATTATTGAAACCCATCATTCTTGTATTTCTATAATTTACAGAACCATACCGACTAGAGACATTAACGACAGGAACACCAAGTGTTTTCCATACTGCTCCTCCCCAACCCGCGTCAAAAGCTTTCATAATTTGATAGCCAGAATTTGTTGGTGGTGCCGAGGCTAACCAAAAAGGATTAGGTGCTTTAATGCCACCAAAATTTATTGATAAATCTACCATGTTTTTATTATTTATTTAACCAATTATGAATCCCTTGTGCTGCCATTTTTCCATCATAGGCTGCATTTACCACTTCTGCACCTCCATTTATGGCATCACCTCCAGCAAAATACTTTTCATTAGAGGTTTGGAATTCATCATTCGTTTTTATTCGTGTTTTATTATCTGTATCTAAATTATCAATAAGGTCATAAAAATGGCCTTGCTTGGCTTGACCTGTTGCTTTAATGACCATATCGCATCTAACAATAAAGGTGTTATTCATATTTGTTTTAAGCGTGCCATCTATCATTTCCGTTTTAGCAAATCTCACACCTTCCAATCTCTCTTTACCAACAATAGCAACAGGTGTGACATTAAATAAACTATCGACACCAGCGCTAATGGCTAAATCATATTCAAAACCATAAGCACCCATTTTTTCTTTTGAGTTTCTATACGCTAATACGGTTTTACGTGCGCCCATTCTTGCGGCTTCAGAAGCTGCATCCATCGCTGTATTTCCGCCACCTAGAACAACGACTTTGGCGGGAACTTTAACTTCATGCTGTTTCATTCGTAGTTCTTCGATAAACTCAACGGCTCCAATAACGCCATTTTTGTCTTCTCCATCTATACCTAGTTGTCTCGTCTTTCCTAAACCAACACCAATAAAAATAGCATCATAAGTATCTTCAAGACCCTTTAATTGATCTTTTGCATTTATAGGCGAATTATAACGAATAACAAATCCGAGTTGATTTTGTAAATATTCAACTTCTTTAAGTACTTCCTCATTCGTGATTTTGTATGGTGCAATACCATATACGGTTAAACCTGAAGGTTTGTCTTTAGCTTCAAAAATATCGACATCATAACCTAAAACTCGAGCTTCACAAGCACAAGCGATCCCAGCAGGGCCAGCACCAATAACAGCAATTTTTTTGCCATTAGATTCACCAACTTTAAACAATTTTTTATCGGCATTTATGGACTTATTAGTTGCATAATTTTGTAACCTTCCGATTTGAATTGGCGGCACATCTTGATGATTATATACACAAGCGCCTTCGCACAAGACACCAGTAGGACAAACTACACCACATGCATTGCCTAGCCAATTGGAATCAAATATTGTTTTTGATGCTCCTGTGACATTGTCCGTATGGATTTGTTTAATAAATAGCGGAATGTCAATATGCGTTGGACACGCTTGAATACAAGGTGCATCATAACAGAACAAACAGCGTGATGCTTCATAATACGCCTCGGTATCGTTCATCAATGGTTTTTTCTGCTTGAAATTCTTTTTGAATTCAGCTTCTGTTTTTGGTCTTTTATATTCCGCCATGTCTTAAAGTTATGGTTTTAAGATTTAATTTCTTGTTCTATGAGTTCTATAATTTTAACAATGCGTTTTCGTAAAATATCGGATTGGACGTTTGCCCAACTGTTAATAGCATAGCACCTTGTTAAATGATCTTCAAAATCCGGATGATTTAAAAGTGCATTGAAATCTTCAGGATGTTTTGTTTTACCTATATTATTTTGAACATAGGAATCATTATTTTCTCCAACTTCCAAAGAATAATTCCCTAAAACATTAGTTTCATAGGCCATATCTCTTACAGTTCTTAATTGGTAATGTTGAATAATAAACGGAAAATAATAATCATTTCTGTAATTTTTCCAAATCACTTCATCTTCAATAACATCATTAATATTTGATGACCAATGTGTGAGTGCTTGTTTTAATTCAATGTTTTTAATCAATATCAACTCACCTGAACTCGCTAAATTATTCATAATAGGATCAAAAGTAGCGTATGGCAATGTCTTAGCAATATGATGATCTATACTGTCTTTATTTCGAAACGTTGGATTATCTATATATTTAAACAGTGTCTTTGACGAATTCATGAATTCCACTCTAAAAGATATTTTTTGGTCTAGTTGCTCTAAATTAAGGTTAAAATCACCCAGCAATTGTTTTAAAATGATAGTTTCTTCTGCACGCTCTTTTCCATCTTGGTTTTTATTGTTTATGCTTAATGCAATCAATATTCCAATAACAACAAGTATTATTTCTCCAATAGCATATATCAAGTACTTACTGAATTTGTTTTCAGTAAGCAATTGTTGTCTAATCTTTCGGAAAAATTTTATCATCTATTCATTACAGATCTGTTAATCTACCATAAGTTTCTGGTCTTCTATCTCTATAAAATTGCCAAGTAGAACGCACCTCTTCTATAAGGTCTAAATCAAATTCAGCAACTAACAATTCATCATCATCACGAGACGCTTCTGCAAAAATTTGTCCGCGGGGATCTACAAAATAAGATTGTCCGTAAAACTTACCTAAATTCCATGGCTTCTCCTCGCCTACGCGATTTATACAACCCATGAAATAACCATTTGCTGCGGCATGAGCAGGCTGTTCTAACTTCCATAGGTATTCACTTAATCCGGCAACAGTTGCAGAAGGATTATAAACAATTTCGGCACCATTTAAGCCTAAGGCTCTAGCACCATCTGGAAAATGCCTATCATAACAAATGTACACTCCTACTTTCGCATACTTCGTCTGAAAAACAGGATACCCTAAGTTACCCGGTTTAAAGAAGAATTTCTCCCAAAATCCGGTTGTATGCGGGATATGATTTTTTCTATACTTCCCTAAATAGCTACCGTCGGCATCAATAACTGCTGCTGTATTGTACAACACACCAGGCGACTCCTTTTCGTAAATAGGAACAATGATAACCATATTATGTTTCTTTGCTAAAACCTGCATTTTTTCAGTTGTTGGACCTGGCACTGACTCTGCAGATTCATACCATTTACGATCTTGTCCCGGACAGAAGTATGGCGTATTAAAAATCTCTTGTAAACATAATATTTGAACTCCTTGTCGTCCAGCTTCTTCTATGTATGGGATATGCTTATCATACATCGCATCCATAATCTCTTTAATGGTTCCTTCTCCTTCTGTCATAGGAAGACTCATTTGTATCAATCCTGATTTAACTTTTCTTGGCATAATATATTTTTCTAAATTACTGTTTTTGATGTTTTTCCTCTCGGAATAAATTGTCCATGACCTGCTTTTAACAAACATTCCTCATTTTGAATAGCCACTTGCCCTCTTAAAATAACTGTCTCTGTTTTGCCGACTACTTTCTGACCTTCATATCCGGAATAATCAACATTCATGTGATGTGTTTCAACTGAAATGGTATGCTCCTTTTTAGGATCAAAAATGACAATATCAGCATCACTCCCAATGGCAATCGTACCTTTTCTAGGATACATACCGAAGATTTTTGCAGCATTAGTAGCACTGACTTCTACATATTTTGTTAATGATATTTTACCCTTATGAACGCCTTCTGAAAATAATAATTCCATACGATGCTCAATGGCTGGATGGCCATTTGGGATTTTTGAGAAATCATCTATCCCCATTTTCTTCTGATCCCACATAAACGGACAATGATCTGTGCCTACCACTTGAACTAGTCCTTGATTAATTCCTGACCACAATGCGACTTGATCTTTCTTTTCTCTTAGAGGCGGACTCATCACCCATTTAGCGCCTTCAAAATCATTTTCATATAATGAGGCATCTAAAATTAAATATTGCGTACAGGTTTCAACGAAGACTTTCTGATTGCGCTGCGTTGCCTTTCGAACAGCATTTAAAGCACCTTCACAGGTCATATGAACGATATAACCCGGACAATCTGTATAATGCAGCATATCAGCAAAACGGGCCGAAGCTTCAGATTCTGTAACCTCTGGCTGAGATAAATAATGATATAAAGGAGACGTGTTTCCAAGGGCTTTATTTTTAGCAATTAAAGAATCAATCATATCGCCATTAGTTGCATGTACGGTTACTAAACCACCATGTTTTTTTACGACCTTCATAAGCTGGACCATTTGTCCGTCATCTATCATTAAAGCCCCTTTGTAAGCCATAAAGGTTTTAAAAGAGGAAATACCTTCCTCTTCAATCATCTGAACCACCTCTTTCGCAACATCATCATTGAAATCGGTTACAGCCATATGATACGAATAATCACCAATGGCTTTGGACTGCGATTTTTGTTGCCACGTTTTAAGCGCATTATGAAGTGTATCGCCTTGCGTTTGTAATATAAAATCAATCACCATAGTTGTTCCTCCATGAAGTGCAGCACGCGTGCCTGTTTCATAGTCATCACTCGAATAGGTTCCCATGAATGGCATATCCAGATGCACATGCGGATCAATTCCTCCAGGAAAAACTAATCTATCAGAAGCATCAATAATAGTATCTGCTTTATAATTTAAATCTTTTCCGATAGCAACAATCTTTTCACCTTCGGTATACACATCAGCGATATAACTTTCGGATGCTGTAACCACACGACCATTTTTTATTAATATTGACATCTTTTATTTTTTCTTCATTAATAGATAATACAACACAAACGAAATAATAAACCCTGTAAACCATGATAAAGAATACAAGAAACTCAGCATTGGAACCCAATACCCAATTAATGCAGCAAAAACGCCTATAAATAGGGCAATCATGGCGGCTTTGTTGAATCCCGTTTTGTGATAAGAATAGATACCTTCTTCTTTATATAATTCAGCGAGTTCCAAACGTTTATTTCTAACGAGGTAATAATCAGCAATCAAAATCCCTAAAACAGGACCTAATAAGCCACTGACAAAAATTAAGAATCCGGATATTTCATTTAACAGCCACCAAGGCATAATTATTATCCCTACAATTCCCGTTATGGTTCCGCCTGCTTTAAAACTAATTTTTTTAGGCCATAGGTTTGAAAATGCGTTAGATGGTGCAATCACATTTGCAGCGATATTAGTACTCAGTGTTGCGATTAACATAAAAACTTGAGCAATAATGACTACTGCAGGGTTTTTAAATCTTGCTATTAGTGACACGGGATCCCAAGGCGCATCATCAGCAATTAGAATATCTTTAAAATTAATGATTGCTGCGCAGGTCACAAAAATTCCAACAAAGGAATACAACATCATCGTAGCGGGTAATCCAATAAACTGCCCAGCAACTTGATCCTTTTGGGTTGCTGCATATCGTGTAATATCAGCTATACTTATAGACATCGTTGCCCAAAACCCAACCATTGCTGTGAGCCAAAGCAAATAACTCCAGAGTTTGCTATCACTCGATTTACCTTCAATTATATTAGCCGTAACGACACTCGACAGCACATAATCATTAGCATCTGTATTTCTAAATTGCACTTGTACAATATCAGTATTCGAGATAGAAATAGGTTCAGAAGTGAAAGTATTCCACGTTGTTTTATTATCAGAAACAATATTATATTCAGACGCTTTCAAAGCCCCTTCTTTACTTTTTAAAACACTTAGATTAAGATAATACCTGTCATTTTTATTAGTAATTGAAGCTGCTGTTTTCTCCAGTTGAACACTTTGGTCTAAAACTACTGCAAAGCCTTCCGCCTTCGAATAGCTCCAATAAATAAGCGCTATTCCCATTATGATTAGTATGGGCGCAGAATAGGTTTCAAGCCATTTGATACTTTCTGTACCTTTCCAAATAAAATACATGTTGATAATCCAGAAAATCCCGAATCCAACAAATTTACCCACGGATAATCCGAGTTCACCTGTCGAACCAGTAATGGCATTGAAAATGGCATAAATGGCAAGTCCACCAATCCAAGTTTGTACACCAAACCAACCACAGGCAATAATACCTCTTGTTACAGCAGCTAAGTGCACGCCTTTTGTTCCAAATGCTGCACGGCCAATCACAGGAAAAGGAATACCATATTTAACGCCTGCATGTCCATTAAGCACCATAGGAATCGTAATAATTAAATTCGCGAGGCCTATAATAATTAGGGCTTCATACCAATTCAATCCTGATTTAATCATATAAGAAGCCAGAAGATATGTCGGAATACAAACGGCCATACCAACCCAAATAGCCGCTAAATGCCATTTACTCCAGGTTCTTTGATTTGATGGTACGGGCGCTAAATCTTCACTATACAGTGAAGAATTAGATACATCTTCGTTTAATTCTACAATGTCTTTACTCATAAATTAATTACAATACTCGTCAGCAATAGCAATGGCTTGAGAAATAATTCTTAACCCTTCATCAACTTCTTCTTTGGTTACGTTTAATGGTGGCGCAATAAAAATCCAATTCCATCGTACAAAGGTAAACATGCCTAATTCTCTAATTTTCGCAGCCATTCGAGAGGTAGCTTCCATTTCATGAGGTTTCGCATTCCATGGTGTTGTAGGCTCTTTAGTATCTCTATTCTTGACTAATTCAATACATCCTAATAAACCTGTATTCCTAAAATCACCGATAGATGGATGTTTATCTTTTAATTTTTCAATCTCAGCTTCAATATACAAACCCATTTCAGCCGCTTTATTAACTAAGCCTTCTTCTTGAATAATCCGTACATTCTCTAGTGCTGCTGCACATAATGTAGGATGTGCCGAATAAGTTAATCCAATAACCATAGGGTTATCATTAAAGTGATTCGCTATTTTATCGGTTACGACAACACCACCCAAGGGTAAATACCCTGAAGTTAGTCCTTTCGCCATACACATAATATCTGGAGTCACGCCGTGATGATCGATACCAAACATTTTTCCCGTTCTACCGAAGCCACTCATAACTTCATCATCAATCATCATGATGCCATATTTATCACAAAGTTCACGTACATGTTTCAAATACATTGGTGGATATTTTAAGCATCCTGAAGAACCCGATTCACCTTCAAATAAAATCGCAGCTACGCTCTCCGGATTTTCAAACTGAATAATGCGTTCTAAATGTGCTAAAGCACTTTCGCCACATTGTTCAATTGAATCAGAATTCCAAGGACAACGGTAGGCATAAGGATTCTCAACGTGCACGACATTAGGCATCGCCTGGCTATCTACAGCAAATCGTCGTGGGTCACCACCAGCAGTAATAGCGCCATAAGTCGCGCCATGATAAGCTCTATAATGGGTTATTATTTTATGCCGACCTGTATACATTCGAGCAAGTTTAATAGCATTCTCTATAGCTTCAGCACCACCAAGTGTAAAAAATGTCTTAGTCAAATTACCAGGTGTAATCTCTGCAATTTTCTTTCCCAGTTTTCCTCTAACATCAGTAGCCATTCCCGGATATACATAACTAACTTCTTGCATTTGTTTCGCAACCGCTTCAGTTATACGCTGATCACCATGACCGATATTTACATTCATTAATTGTGAAGAAAAATCTAAGTACTTTTTTCCATCACGATCAAACACATATGAACCCTTTGCATGAGACGCATTTACAGGATTAAGACCACCTTGCTTTCCCCATGAAAACAAAGTATAATCAAGATTATTTTTTATAATTTCTTCTTTACTCATTAATTACAAGTTATTGATTTATAATAATTTAAATACTTTTATTTAAATTATAAAATTAACTCATCCAATTTGTTTGGGCTTCTGGATTCCACTTTGTAGTCGTCTTTTTATTTTGTGTCCAGAATTCAATTGAGCTTCGCCCTGTAATATCACCAACGCCAAATTTAGATTCATTCCATCCTCCAAAGGAAAAAGGCTCACGAGGTACAGGAACCCCAATATTTACACCTATCATTCCAGCACTAGCTCGATCCATGACTTGTTTTGCTAAACCGCCACTTTGTGTAAAAACAGCTGCAGCATTACCATAATTAGAACCGTTTTCAATTGCGATAGCTTCATCTAAATCTTTCGCTCTAATAATTGAAATCACTGGACCGAAAATTTCCTCTCTGGCAACAGACATATCAGTAGTCACATAATCTATGATTGTTGGACCCACATAATAACCACCTTCCTTGCCGGCAACTGTTGCATTGCGACCATCTAATAATATTTTTGCGCCATTTTCTTCTGCTTCAGCGATATAGCGCTCTATCCGATCTTTTGCTTCTGCAGTAATAACAGAACCTAGATTATCTCCAGGAACAATAGTTTTAGCCTCATGAACCATGCGATCTATAATATGTTGCACCTTATCTACCCCAACCATTACAGACGCTGCCATACAACGTTGTCCAGCACAGCCTGACATTGAAGCCACTACATTAGAAGCAGTCATTTCCGGATTAGCATCTGGAAAAACTAATAAATGATTTTTTGCACCACCTAAGGCGACACAACGTTTTAAATTGGAAGTCGCTCTTATGTATACAATCTTAGCCACTTTTGTGGAGCCTACGAAGGATACTGCCTCTATATTTGGATGGTCACAAATCGCTTCAACAACTTCTTTTCCTCCATTAACAATATTAAAAACGCCATCAGGAAGACCAGCTTCTTTTAATAGCTCAGCCATTCTCACCGTACTCAGAGGCACTAACTCAGAAGGCTTCATAACCATTGTATTTCCTAAGACTAAAGCATTTGGCAAAGTCCAATGTGGCACCATATTCGGGAAGTTAAATGGTGTAATAGATGCAACAACACCCAAAGGTTTGCGCTCTATTCTACACTCTACACCTTTACTAACCTCTTGAATTTCGTTTACAACTATTTGTGGCATTGAGACCGCAAACTCGCAAAGCTCCATACTTTTTTCAACTTCGGCTTTTGCCTCACCATAGGTTTTTCCATTTTCGAGTTGCACCAACTTTGTTAGCTCATCCATGTTTTCTTCTAAAAGATTGCGATACCTAAAGAATATTTGGACGCGTTCTTTTAAGGTCATATTTGACCATTCAGGAAATGCTTTTTTTGCAGCCTGAACAGCATTATCAACATCCTGAGTTGTTGATAATGGTATTGAAGAAATTCTACTGCCATCCAAAGGACTTAGTACATCCATTGAATTCTGGCCATTCCTTTCAAATTTACCATTTATATAATTTTTTACTTCGGAAAGAGTCTCGCTTACTTTCATCATCAGCTAATTGGATTAATTTAAAAATATTTGAACAAAAAATAAGAATGCTTTAGAAATTTTGTCATAGAACTGACGATTTCTAACTGCACTCTAATCAAATATAAGAAATATATATTAGAATAGGCTTGATTTTGAAGGACCAATAATGAAACTAGAAATTTATTGAACAATTCTTAATTTACGAAACTTCAACAGGCGTGAATTTGAATTCTGTTCCGTTAAACAAACCTTTGTCACTTAGCTTTAATGATGGAATAACAAGAAGTGCCATAAAAGATAATGTCATATATGGCGCATGAAGTGAGCTCCCCATTTCTTTTGCCATTTTATCAAGTTCTGCATATTGCTTTCCAATAGTTTCACCATCGCTATCACTCATAATTCCTGCAACAGGAAGTGACACAATCTTTGATTCAGAATTTGATATAGCGCAAATACCACCTTTGTTTTCCACAAGTAAATTAACGGCAGCACAAATAGCTTTATCTGAAACACCAACAGCAATAATATTATGAGAATCGTGACCAACTGAGGATGCAATAGCACCTTCTTTAAGACCGAAGTTTTTTATAAATGCAATAGCAGGCTTTTGATCTTGATATCTATTGACTACAGTCATTTTCAGAATATCCTTTTCAATATTAGACACCAAATTCCCATCAGAAATTGTAGCATCAACGATTAATTCATTGGTTACTAATTGGCCTTCAAGGGCTTCAATAACACGTATTTGTTTCGTTGCTGATTCAAATTTAAAATCAGATTCTTGCTTTTTGGTTGTATGGAAATTATTAAGGACTTGAAAGGCAACAGGTTTTATTTTAGACTGCCCTTTATCATAAACCAACTCACCATCAATAATTGTTCGAAGTGTTTTAAAGTTTATTAAGTCCGCCACTACAATGCAATCTGCCTTATCACCAACTTCAAGTTGACCAACATCTAATTTATAATGCTCGACTGGATTCATACAAGCCGCCTGTAACACTTTAAACACATCAATACCCTTTGCAATGGCTCTCGCGCACAATTTATTAATATGATCGACTATTAAATCATCAGGATGTTTATCATCACTACAAAACATCATATTTTGAAAATACACAGGTAGTAAATCAATAAGTGCTTCAAAATTTTTAGCTGCACTACCCTCTCGTATAATGACTTTCATACCTTTTTGTAATTTCTCTAAAGCCTCTTCGTAAGTAAAGCATTCATGATCTGTAGAAATTCCAGCATTGATATACTTCGTAACATCATCTCCTTTTAAACCCGGTGCATGGCCATCTATAGGCTTGTCATAATGTTTTGCCCAAGCCATTTTCTTCAAGACTTCCTCATCGTCAAAAAGAACACCTGGATAATTCATCATTTCGGCCAAATATTTAATATCTGGATTAGCCATTAGGGTTTTAATATCATCGGAATCAATTATTGCTCCAGCGGATTCAAAACTTGTTGCAGGCACACATGATGGTGCTCCGAAGTTAAATTTAAAAGGCACTTTCTTCCCATTTTCTATCATGAACTCGACGCCTTTTACACCAAGAACATTAGCAATTTCATGAGGGTCAGAAACTGTCGCTACCGTACCATGGCAAACCGCTAAACGTGCAAATTCGGAAGGCACTAACATTGAACTTTCAATATGTATATGTGCATCAATAAAACCAGGTAGAATATAATGATCAACCGCATGGTCTTTTTCTTCAATGGCTTTAATCAATCCATTTTCAATGCGAATTTCACCCTTATAAATACGTTTGTTTTTTATATCAACTATTTGTCCTTGCAATATCATATGAGTAGAAATAACTTTTTATAAAACTACTATTTTAAAATAAAAGAAGCGAGAACATGTCTCGCTTCTTTAATTAAAATAATTCAATATTATTTTTTAAAATTCTCTAATCCTAGCTTAAGCCAATCAAAATAATCATCTTCATCTGGCGTGTATGCCGCCGTATGATTTAATAGTTCCATTTCATGATTTAATAATACATAAAAAGGCTGCGAGTTATTTTCAAAGTTTAAGGTTTGTAAAGTTGCCCATTTATCACCAATGGTTTTTATATTCTTAACACTTCCATTTTGTTTTAAAAATTGAAACTGTTCGTTTTTCTCTAATTCTTTTCTGTCATCAACATACAATGAAATAATTACAAAATCTTTCTTTAATACTTCGTAGATTTTGTCTTGACTCCATACTTGTTCTTCCATTTTACGGCAATTTACGCACGCCCAACCCGTAAAGTCTAACATGATTGGTTTGTTTTGTGCTTTTGCAGCTTCAACGCCCTCGGATAGATCTTTATAACAATTTAATCCCAAAGGACATTCTGAATCCTTTTCATATAAACTATATGGTAATGGTGGCGGGAAACCACTTAGCAGCTTAAGATTCGCATACTTTGAATTGGTTAATCCTGGAATTAAATAGACTACAAATGAAAAAACAAGAAGAATAAAACCCCATTTACTCATACTTATTTTCTTTAATGGACCATCATGAGGGAACTTAATTTTACCCAATAAATAAAGCAATAAACTGATGCCAATAATTATCCATAAACCTATAAACACTTCACGCTTTAAAAGTCCCCAATGCTTTACTAAATCGGCATTTGACAAAAACTTTAATGCCAATGCAAATTCAACATGTGCCAAAACAACCTTAACCGTATTTAGCCAACCTCCAGATTTCGGCAAAGCATTTAACCATTTAGGAAACATGGCAAATAGTGTAAATGGCAAAGCTAAAGCTAATCCAAAACCAGACATTCCCATAGTTAATTGCATAGCGCCACCATCGCTAGTTAATGACCCAGCAAGAAGTGACCCTAAAATTGGTCCAGTACAAGAAAACGAGACTATCGCCAGTGTAAGTGCCATAAAGAAAATCCCTATAAACCCGCCGATATTCGAAGAAGCCGCATCCATTTTATTTCCCCAAGATGCAGGCAATGTTAATTCAAAATACCCTAAAAATGAAAAGGCAAAAACCACAAGAATCACAAAGAAAAATAGATTAAGCCAGACATTCGTTGAGATGGTATTTAAAATCTCAGGATTTAACGAATCTAAAAAATGAAAAGGTATACTTAACAATACATAAATCAGTAAAATAAAGAAACCATAAAGCATGGCATTAACTAATCCTTTTTGAGAGTTACTTGCGCTCTTGGTAAAGAATGTAACCGTTAAAGGAATCATTGGGAACACACAAGGTGTTAGTAATGCCACTAAGCCTCCTAAGAAACCTAGAACAAAAATGCCGAAATTTGTTTTCTTTTTGACTTCTTCTACTTGTTCAAATTTTTCCCAACCTGTAACCTTAAGGCCTAGTTTATCTGAAAGTGTTTTGCTTCGCTCATCAACAGAAGCCACTACATTTTCATTAGAATTTGTTAAACTAAAATTGACTATTTGACTCTCAAATATGCAGCTCTTATCGTCGCACGCCTGAAAGGAAACTTCACTTTCAATTTTTTCAAGACTCGGGTTCAAAACTTTTATCTTTTGAGTAAATGTCGCATTCCCATCAAAAAAAGTTAAATCCATTTGAAACACTTTGTCAAAGGCTGTTATCGATTCACTTTCTTCGGCCTTACCAATAAGTTCAAAGTCTACTCCTAATTGTGTGTCATCATAGAAAAATTCTGTAGGAATTGTAGAGTCTTCAGGTAAAAATTGTGAATACAAATGCCAGTGGTCTTCAATTTCAGCTTGATAAATTAGATGATATTCAGTATCCGATAATTTTTCAATTTCGGTAGTCCATTTTACACGCTCAACTTGAGCGTAATTGGTTACTATTGAAAATAAAACGAAAAGAAAAGCTAGTACTTTCTTCATATTTCTAGGGTAATTTTTAAAATTCGATTAGTCTTTTCCGATACCTTAAAACGATTATCAATACGTTTATTGACGATCCAAACAATATCTTCATCAGAACACAAAACTAAAGTTTTTTCTTTTTCAATTAACGAGTATTTTTCGTCTTTAAAAAATTTACTCAACTTCTTTTTGCCTGTCATCCCAAAAGGACAAAAGTAATCGCCTTTTCTCCACGGTCTTAAAGTTAAAGGGAATTTTAACAAATCTTTATCAACAAATAATGTATTTGTCTGTTTTTCATTAATTTGATCAGTGGTTTCAAAATAAAGTCGTCCTAATGTTGTTGCTATCACTTCTGTCGACTCTGAAATTAAAATAGATTCTTGATTGTCTTCAGAAGAAATTTCGGTTAAAAGCAAATGTGTTCTGTCTTTTAACAATCTATGTGTCTTTGAAAATACTTGTTTTCCAGATTGTGCTTCTAGTAAAGTATTGACATCATTCCATTCTGTAAAATTGAAATCTTTAAGCAATTCATATAGATACGCTTTACTGTTTGATAATTTTTGAAGTTTTTTTATATTCAACTTTATACTACTACCATCTGTTGAAACAACTTTTTTCTGAACTTTAGCAATAGCATCTTCAATAATCACTTTAGAATCTTGCAAATGATGCTGAGTTTGAATTACACTTTGAAGTATTTCGGGGTTAATCTCTTTTAATTTTGGAATGACTTCCAATCGGATTTTATTCCTCAAGTACTTTGTTGAACTATTGCTGCTATCCTCGCGCCACTTAAACTGATTTTCGTTCGCATAACGTAATAACGCCACCCTCGAAAAAGGAAGTAATGGCCGAATAATATTTTCATTACTTTCTGGAATACCTGTCAAACCATCAATTCCAGTGCCACGAGACAAATTGATTAAAAACGTCTCTAAATTATCATCGGCATGATGAGCAGTAAGAATATAATCAAACTCCAATTGCTCGCTTAGCGCATAAAACCAGTCGTATCGCAATTCACGCGCTGCCATTTGTGTAGACATTTTATGGTCTTTAGCATAAGTTTCAGTTTCAAAACTTTCAATAAAAACTTCAACATCTAAATCTTCAGCCAATTGCAGGACGAAGGCTTCATCCTCATCACTTTCACTTCCTCTTAAATTAAAATTGCAATGCGCAAGCGCGAACTTCAAATTTGCTTGATGACAAAGTTGCGTTAAAACCACAGAGTCTAAACCTCCAGAAATTGCAATAAGCAATTTACTTTCTTTTAAGAAACTCAAATTTTGATTGATATGGTTTTGGAAGGCATTAAGCATCGTCAAAAGTAAGTTATTTCAAATTAATTCTCTAATACGTCACGCATGGCTTTTGCTTTCAACAAACATTCTTCATATTCCTTCAAAGGATCACTTTTAGCCGTAATTGCCCCACCAACAGAATATGATAAATACTTTTTAGTAGCATTATATAAAATACTACGTATAACAACATTAAAATCAAAATTCCCTTTAGGTGAAAAGTAACCCACTGCACCTGAATACAAACCCCGTTTGGTTTCTTCAAGATCTTCAATAATTTTCATTGCCGAAATTTTTGGTGCTCCGGTCATACTTCCCATTGGAAAAGTCGTTTGAATAACATCAACAGGGTGGACGCCTTTTTTAATTTTAGAAACTACTGTAGAAATCATTTGATGCACTTGCTTGAAAGTATGGACCTTACATAGCGATTTTACTTTAACACTTCCTTTTTTAGCTGTTTTTGATAAATCATTTCTAACTAAGTCCACAATCATAATATTTTCACTACGCTCCTTATCATCATGTTTCAATTCATATTTTAAAGCTTGATCTTCATTGTGATTAGCACTTCTTTTCGCAGTCCCTTTTATGGGCTGAGAAATAATTTTCTTCCCTTTCTTTTTTATATAGCGCTCAGGTGATGCTGACAACAAATACTTATCATTCAATTTTAAAAATGTAGCAAAGGGTGTTTTTGAAATAGCATTTAATTTAGTGTAAGTCTCTAAAGGATTAATTAATGCGTCTTCAGCATAAAACTCCTGGCAAAAATTTGCTTCATAAATATCACCTCTAAAAATATGTGCAAGCATCAAATCGAGCTTCTTAAAATACTCGTCTTTATGAATTCGTAATTTAATTTTTACAGGGTTACTCTCCTGTTTAACGTAATGAACATTTGATTTCTCGATAGCTAATAAGTCTTCTTCAAGGACATCGTGAACAGCATTTAGATACTTTATTTTTACTGTATTTCCTTTTATAAAAAAAAGCTTTTTGGGTTGAAAGAAATACAAATCTGGAAACTGTAAACCATCATGATTATTAGATTGTAACCATTCCAAATCATTCTTTAAATCGTAGGTTAAATAACCAAAAATCCAATCTTTAACATTGGATTGATATTCTTTAAGTTTTTCAAATCCATTGCTGTAATCGGTTTGAATTGAAGTCAATGCATCAACGGCTAAAATAGCGTCATAACTCCCGTATTTACCCTTATTATGATTGGAATCTAACCAAACAACATCATCAAACTGCTGGCTCCAAATCAGCAATCGGTTTTTAAAATCTTCTATAGATTTTGGCTTATGTTTTATGATTGTTCTCAACGAAATAGCAATGTATACAAATTACTGAAATTTTAATGTCTTAAAAAACTATCTTTGCAACTTAAATGAATATTGTGACTTTTCAAGATTTAAACTTAAACACACCTTTATATAACGCCTTAGACGATTTAGGTTTTACTATACCTACGCCTATACAGAGCGAAGCTTTTAATGTGGTCGCTAGCGGAAAGGATATGGTTGGTATTGCGCAAACAGGAACTGGTAAGACTTTTGCTTATATGCTTCCCATCCTGAAAAATTTAAAATTTTCGCAACAGGAGAATCCGCGGGTACTCGTTTTAGTACCGACGCGAGAATTAGTTGTCCAAGTTGTAGATGAAATAGAAAAGTTATCGAAATATATTAATAACCGAGTGCTAGGTGTTTATGGTGGCACTAATATAAACACTCAAAAACAAGCCATTGCAAATGGCATTGACATTTTAGTTGCCACTCCTGGTCGTTTATATGATTTAGCGCTATCTCACGTCTTACAGTTAAAATCAATTCAGAAATTAGTTATTGATGAAGTGGATGTCATGCTTGATTTAGGTTTTAGGCATCAGCTCATAAATATTTTTGATATTCTTCCAGAGCGTCGTCAAAATATTATGTTTTCAGCGACAATGACTCAAGATGTAAGCGCGTTAATTAACGATTTCTTTATTAATCCAGAACGTGTTTCTATTGCAGTATCGGGTACTCCTCTTGATAATATTAGTCAAACTAAGTATCACGTCCCAAATTTTTACACGAAGTTAAATCTACTTAAACATTTACTTCAGGATGAAGACTCCTTTAATAAAGTCCTCATTTTTGTAGCTTATAAAAAGATGGCCGATCGTTTATTTGAAGCTTTAGATGAGACTTTTCATGACGAACTTTGTGTTATTCATTCTAATAAAACCCAAAATTACAGACTACGCAGTATAGAGCAGTTTAGAGAAGGTTTCAATAGAATATTGGTCGCAACAGATGTTATGGCTCGTGGTTTAGATATTGACAATATATCACATGTCATCAATTTTGACACCCCAGATTACGCTGAAAACTATATGCACCGCATTGGTAGAACTGGTCGCGCAGAACGTGAAGGTCTGTCTATTATTTTCTCCACAGAAAAAGAACAAGAAGCTCTAAATGATATCGAAGCGCTAATGAAAATGGAAGTTCCACTTCAAGAGATCCCAAGTGAAGTAGAAATCTCTAAAGAACTGATTGAAGAAGAACGCCCACAAATCAAAGAACATAATAATCCGCACAAAAGATTAAAAGATGAAGACGCACCAGGACCTGCTTTTCATGAAAAATCGGAAAAAAACTCGAAAGAAAATCGTGGTGGTTCATATAAATTTAAGATTGCTGCGAAGTACAAAAAGCCTAAAACCAGAGGTGATAAAAATTAC
>UPTN01000301.1_pt1 | contig 27063 bp, 22 predicted proteins | sample 2160111 | NCBI WGS metagenome assembly UPTN01 (sample SAMN06265058, study PRJEB28932) | marine metagenome | isolation source: Columbia River Estuary | place: USA:Columbia River Estuary, USA | collected 2014-05-05
GACCTGTTGGCAGACGACGGGCCTATCAAGCGCGCGTGGGTAGATCAATACACGCCCGACCACTTGGCGGCTGTGGCTGACTGCTTCCAAGAGCAGCTCGCTGATGACCTACCACCCTTGCCGGTCTACGGCACCCACCAAGCGAGCGAGGTAAGTCTTAGTGGCCGCTTCTTCCAAACCTGAAAACTGTGGCTCTTGCAAGTTTGCGCACCCGCGCCAGCTTGCAGGCCGCATCGAGTGCCGTCGCTTCCCGACAGCGCTAGACGTCTATCCCTCTTACCAGTGTGGCGAGCATGCACCTGTACCAACTAAGCGACGAACTCGCCGTGGGGCTGACGCCTAGCGGCTCACTCTGCCTTTACGACATCGGCGTCATAGATGACCTAGACGAGTGCGAGACAGCCGACGAGGTGTCGGTGCTGCTCGACGGCGCTAGCATCTGTGAGCTTGACGAAGAAGAGGCAGAATCTCTTTCCCATATCCTTCAACTACACTTCTCGGAGACCTCAAGTGAAACTATTCAATAAAGCCAGCGAAGAGCGGAACTTCACCCTTGGCCGGTGTAGACTGTTACGCTCACGTAGTGATTCCTTCTGGTTTAGCGTTGCCGCACCAGACACAACCACCGGCAAGTACGAAGTGACGCTGGCCGTACCCAAGGACGTATGGGCGGAAGTCGCTGACGACTGGCAAGCCTTGCATGAAAGCTGGGGCGTCGATCCCAACCAACGCATCAAGGAAGTGGACGTCTTTGACGAGACCATGATGCTTGTTCGCACGGCACGGGACCAGCGCTTTAAGGACGGCGTGGACTTTAGCCAGCCAAAAATTTTCGACTGGAACGCTGCGCTCATGGCCTCCGATACTGAGGTAGGTCACGGCTCTGTCATTCGCCCAACGATCAAGTTGCGCACGACCCAGTACGGCGGCAAGAACTACATGCAGGTGCAGCCGGTGAGCTTCCAAGTCATCACTCTGGTTGAGCATGTCGAGCAAGCTGGCAGCGGTGGCGGTGGGGCGGACAACCCGTACGCAGTCGAAGACGATGGTGGTCTCGTTGCGAGCGCGGCGTAGCACCAACCCACTGAACCTTTGCGATCAGCAAGGCGTCATCAAGGCTTTCCGGTCACAGTTTGAAGACCGGATTGCCCGTGACCTTTGTAGCCGCAAGGTGCCTTTCCGTTACGAGCGTGAGCAGGACCGGCTGCAATGGACACGACCCGCCACGCATCACGTCTACTCGCCAGACTTTGTGCTGATACGCCCTGACGGACACCTTATCTACTTAGAGGCGAAAGGCAGGCTAACGGGTGAGGACATGGCTAAAATGCTATACATCTTTAAACAGCACGCCGAGCTAGACATTCGATTCCTCTTTAGCAACGCCAAAACCAGCGCAGGCAGACAGAAAAAGAACGCAGGGCAATGGGCGGACAAACACGGCATCAAGTGGGCGGAAGCTCGCGTGCCAGAATCTTGGGTGAAACGATGAACGACGAACATGAAGGCGCTATCCTTACGCACCAACCTTGCGGTGATTGCGGGTCGAGTGATGCTCTGAGCGAGTACCCAACGCACACCTTTTGCTTCAGTTGCCGCAAGCACTCTTGGACAACGGACGGTGGCGAGGCTGCACCTAAAGATGACGCGCGGCCAACCGGCAAGGTGCAGATCATCGCACGGCGGCAGCTCAAACATCTTGGCACGTTGCAGCGTTATGTTGTCGAGACTGACGCTGGCGGTGCGACGTTGTTCCATTACTTCAGCAGCCCCGCCGTATGGCAGGCGACAAAGGTGCGGCCTAGCGCCGACAACAAAGACAACATCCACTGGGTCGGTAACGCTAGCAAGCCGCCGCTTTACGGCGCGTACCTACAAAAGCCCACTGCGCGTAAATCGTTGGTCATTGCGGAAGGCGAGTTCGATGCGCTGACGCTTGCCAACGAGCTGCCGCTTGACCGTTACCATTGCGTCAGCCTACCCGGTGGCACAGCAAGCGTGGCCGGTGTCTTGCGGGACCATTGGGATTATCTGCAAGGTTGGCGCGAAGTCATACTGGCCGGTGACAATGACGAGCCGGGGCTTGAGGCGATAGACACGTTGGCTAATGCCTTGGTGGACTCAGTGCCGGTGGCTATCGTGCAGTGGCCTAGTGACATCAAAGACGCGAACGAGGCGCACGCTAAGGGTCACGACATCGTTGCGCTTGTTGAGGGTGCTGCACCGTTCCGCCCGTCGAACATTCACGACATGCACGACCTTATCCCTTCGCTGTCAAAGCCCATCGACTACGGCCTGCCCATTATGTTTGAGGGACTGAGCGACAGGCTTGGCGGCTACCGGGCAAAAGAGCTTTGGACGATTGTGGCAGGCACAGGTGTCGGTAAGTCTACGCTGGTAGGCCACCTGACCTTGGACCTGCTCGTCAATCACGGCAAGCGACCGGGGATCATGTTCCTTGAGGAAAACAGTGAGCATGCTTTGCGTCGGCTACTTGGCATCCACATGCGGACGAACCTGCTCCGGCCTAACAGCAGCGTCAGCACACGCGAGCAGATCGAGGCGGCGGAGAAGCTGTTTCCACCCGGCACCTGCTACACCTATGACCATTTTGGGAACGTCGGTAGCGAGGCGTTGCTGCAAAGGATGAGTTACATGGCTAACGCCGTGCAGTGTGACTACATCATCCTTGACCACATAACGATGGCGTCCACGCTGCCGCTTGGTGGTGGTAATAGTCAGCTTACAGAGCGGCAAGGGATTGACGCGCTAACCACAGAAATCCGGTCTCGCATTGTTGAGGGCTGTGGGGTGGGTGTCATCATGGTGAGCCACACCCGCAAGCCTACGAACGGGGATCACAGTGACGGGTCAGCGCCCGTTCGCATGTCGGACATTCGAGGCAGCGGCTCAATCGCGCAAATGTCGGACGCAGTTATCTCGATAAGCAAATCAAAAGACACAGCGGGTGACATTGTGAAAAACGCAGTGGACTTGGCGGTCATCAAAAACAGATTCTCAGGAAATGTAGGGCCAGCAGGCACGCTCATTTATGACGATATTCAAGGCAGGCTCGCAGACAGTACCGCACTATGACGCGCTGTACGACCTGCACGATTGGGCAGTAGAGCGCGCTATCCGAGACCCTAAGTTCGGCGGGTTGCGGGATCGACTGGCTGTTGAAATCCGCAAGGTCGAGCAGGGGCCAGATAGCATCGAGGCTGTCATTGAGTTGTTGCGTTTGGGGATCGGGCTTCACGTTACCGACCTGCGAACGATGGGTTTCTTTTGGCGCAAGCCAGCAAACCTGTGGTGGAAGATTAGACAACGTGGTCACACGCTTGTTGCGGTCGAGACAGGACGGCACGGCAAGCGCTATTACTTGGAGGAGTACGCACCATGCCTTACGCCGTAGACATTGAGACTGATGGCCTAGACGCCACCCGCATCACCGCGCTGTGTTGGATCGACATAGAGACAGGCAGCGAGCGTGACTGCGGTACTGACATTGAAGGTGGCTTGCAAGAGCTGATGGGGTACGACGGCGAGCTGGTGTTTCATAATGGGATCGGCTTCGACTTACCCGTCATACAAGAGCTTTACGAGTGGTTCACACCCCGCCACGCAATCGTAGACACCCTAGTCCTCAGTCGTCTGGCCTTTCAAGACCTTATGGGTGACGACTTGGGTCGGTGGTCGCAAGCTAAGATGCGCGAGGTTGATCCCCGTGCGCGGCTGGGTAGTCACGGTCTGGCAACGTGGGGCGTGCGCCTTGGACTTGGCAAGACCAGCTACGAGGGCGACTGGGACACTGACTACACTGCTGAGCTTGGCGAATACTGCCTGCAAGACTGCCGGGTCACTCGCAGGCTGTATGGTCTACTGATGGGTGAGCCGCTGTCGCCCGTCGCTATCAAGCTGGAGCACGACTTCGCGCGGGTCTGTCGCCGGGTCCAGAGTTGGGGCTTTGCGTTTGACCGACCCGCTGCCGAAGAGCTTTGGCAGACCTTAATCGACAAGAGCGACATGCTGATGCATGAGCTGGCTGACACGTTCGGTGGCTGGTACGCGCCGGTCGGCAAGCCGGTCGTGCCGAAGCGCACCATGCGCTACAAGGACAGGCCGCACGTCACTGAGGGCGTCGAGTATCAGAAGGTTGAGTTCGTCTTGTTCAACCCGGCGAGCCGCCTGCACATCGAGAAGGTGTTGCGCGACCGTGGCTGGGAGCCGGACGAGTTCACACCAACCGGTCAAGCCAAGGTAGACGAGGATCAGTTGCGCAAGGTTGCTGGTCGGTGGCCGGAAGCTGGCAAGCTGGCTGACTTGTTCATGCTGCAAAAGCGCAAGGCTCTTGTTGGTGCGTGGGTCAAGGCGTCACTTGGAGGTCGCATCCACGCGCAGATCATTCCCAACGCTGCCGTTACATCCCGCACGTCGAGCCGCAGCCCAAACATGCAACAGGTGCCGCGCGTCGGCTCAGCTTACGGGCTGGAAAGTCGCTCCCTGTTTACAGCTAGCCGCGACCGGGTGCTACTTGCTAGCGACCTTGACCGTGCGGAGCTGACCGTCTTGGCTCACTACCTTGACGACGGCGGTGCCTATGGTGAGCTGTTGCAAACCGCCGACATCCATCAGGTCAACGCCGACCGCATGGGCATCACGCGCAACCAGATGAAGGGCGTGCAGTTCGGCTTCATCTACGGCGCAGGTGACGGTAAGCTCGCTGAGATGACAGGACTACCCGGTGCGGAAGTCAGGCAGCGCCTTTACGCCGCTATCCCCGGCCTGTCAGACCTAATCGCCAAGGTGCAGAAAGACAGTGAGCAGGGCTACATTGTCAGCATTGACGGCAGGCGCATCCCCGTTGCCAAGAAGCACACCGCGCTCAACTATTTGATCCAGTCGGCTACGTCTAGCTGCGCAAAAGATTGGGCGGTCCGGTGCGCGCTAGCCATGCAAGACATGCCGTGCGACCTGTGCCTTTACGTCCATGACGAGTTGCAGTTCGACTGCGCGCCTGACGTTACGGAGATGGCTAGCACAATCGTGCGCAAATCCTTGCGAGAGAGTAACGAATACTTTAACTTGAGCGTCCCGCTGACCTGTGACCTACAGATCGGCGCGAACTGGTCGGAGAGTCACTGACATGAGCCTGTACAAAAACATCAACGCACGCAAGAAGGCTGGCACTAGCCGCCCGAAAAGTAAAAGCACCGTGAGCGCAAAGAGCTACGGTGACATGAAGGCCAAGCGCGGCGGGTTTGCCCCGAAGAAAAAGTAAATGCGCGCTGTCATAGACGCCGACGTCATTGTCTACCAAGCGTGCATTGCCGCAACGGTGACAGCCGAGCATGAGCTAGGTGGTGACGTCGTGCTGCAAGACTTCATGTCCGTTGCTCACGGCGAGGACACGTTCGATGCGATGGTGCAGAGCGTCAAGGATCAGGTCGAGACGGAAGACGTGCTGTTGGTTTTGTCGGCGGCTGAGAACTTTCGCAAGGAAGTCTACCCGCGCTACAAGCACAATCGCAAAGGCATTCGGCCAATCGGTTGGTCAAGCATGCGCGCTCACGCACAAGATGCTTACGGTGCGTTCTACAAGACGCCGCTTGAGGGTGACGACTTAGTTGGCATCTACGGGGGCGTTCCCGGCAACGTGATTGTGTCAATCGATAAAGACCTACGCACTGTCCCCGGCCTGCACCTAGACAACGCAACCGGCGAGCTTATCGAGATAGACGAGCAGGCCGCTGACCGTTGGTGGATGACACAGACGCTGACCGGCGACAGCGTTGACGGCTATCCCGGCTGTCCCGGCATCGGCAAGGTACGCGCTGAGCGGATGCTTGAGGAGTGCGAGCCAGTGCTGTCGGACATGTGGCCGGTGGTTGTGGCCGCATACACGAAGCAAGGACTGACGGAAGACGATGCGCTTGTGCAGGCACGTCTTGCGCGCATCTTGCGACCTAATGATTACGATGGAGAGAGCATTACGCTATGGCAACCGACTTGGTAAACGACCCGCCCCACTACACCCAAGGCATAGAGTGTTTCGATTACATAAGTAGTCACGATTTCTCGTATGCCGAAGGTGCAATAATCAAATACGTGACGCGCTACAAGCACAAGGGGTCAGCCCTACAGGACTTACTCAAAGCGGAGTGGTACTTGCGGCAACTAATTCTGGAACAGGAAGCAAGAGAGGGTTTTTTTAATGACATTTCGAAATGAGTTCGGGGCGACGATTTTTCAGCAGAAATACGCGCATCAGGGTGCGGAAACGTGGGAAGAGCTGGCCGGTGCGCTGGTCGAAAACGTGGTTCAACATCGTCTCCCTAAAGACACCAAAGAAGCGCTGACGCAGCTCATCATCGACCAGAAGTTTCTGCCCGGTGGCCGCTATCTTGCCAACGCTAACCGACCAGCCGACGCACGCTTCTTTAACAACTGCTTTTTGCTGAAGGCAGAGGAAGATACCAGAGAGGATTGGGGCGACCTATCTAAGCGAGTAGAGCTATGTTTAACATCGGGCGGGGGTATCGGCGTTGACTACTCTGTCTATCGAGAGAAGGGCGCGCCGCTTGGTCGGACAGGCGGCGTGGCTTCTGGTCCCGTGTCCAAGATGATAATGATTAACGACATCGGGCGCGCTATCAGGCAGGGTGGTGACAGACGCTCGGCAATCTACGGCAGCTTGAGCGCTGAACACCCCGACGCCGAGACGCTGCTGTACGTCAAGGATTGGGACAAGATTGAGATTGCTGGCACGGGCAAGTCACTGGCCGACGTCAAGGAGCTTGACTTCAACTTCCCGGCACCGCTCGACGGCACGAACATTTCGCTAAACTACGGTGACAAGTGGCTCGCCCACTACAACCGCACGGGCGACGTAGGCAGCATCTTCCGGCAGAACGTGCGGCAAGCCATGAAGTCTAGCGAACCGGGCTTCTCGTTTAACTTTGGCGCTAAGTCACTGGAAACATTGAGAAATGCCTGTTGCGAAATTACAAGTTCTGACGACAGTGACGTCTGTAACCTTGGCTCGCTCAACATGTCACGCTTTGACGACATCGAGGACTTCCGCGAGGCTGTTGAGCTAGCGACGGCGTTCCTTCTTTGCGGCACTATGAGCAGCGCAGTCCCTTACGACAAGGTGGAAAAGACGCGCGGCAAGAATAGACGTCTCGGCCTTGGTCTTATGGGTGTACACGAATGGCTGATTAGCCGTGGCGAACGTTACGAAATGACTGACGAGTTGCACGCTTGGATGCGCATCTACGAGGCGACCAGCGACGGCACAGCCAAGCAGCTCGCTAACCGCTTCAGCGTCAATGAGCCAGCAGGCAAGCGCGCTATCGCGCCGACAGGTTCTATTGGCATTCTGGCTGGCACAACCACGGGCATCGAGCCGCTGTTTAGCGTTGCTTACAAGCGCAGGTGGCTTGGCCCTGACGACACTTGGCAATATCAATACGTGGTCGATTCAGCCGCGCAGTCTGTCATTGACATGTACGGCGTGGAGCCTGAGCAGATCGAGTCTGCCTTGGACTTGGCGGCTGACCCCGAGCGCCGCGTGAAGTTCCAATACGAGATGCAGAAGTACGTCGATCACGCCATTAGCTCAACGATCAACCTGCCTGCGTGGGGTAGCGACTTGAACAATGATGACACGGTGGATGACTACGCGGCACTCATTGCCAAGTACGCACACGGCTTGCGCGGTTTGACCTTCTATGCAGACGGTAGCCGTGGCGGTCAGCCGTTGACCAGCGTGCCGTACAGTGAGGCCAGCAACCAGCAGGGCATCACGTTCATCGAGACCCATGACATGTGTGACATCAGCGGGGGCGGCACCTGTGGCAGTTGAGCAGCCCGTCATCAAGCCCGACCTACTGCAATACTTGGCGGACGTCTTTCCTGACCAAGTGCCAGCACCGGAGGCTAGCGAGCGTGAAATCTGGATGGCCGTAGGCGCAGTTCGCGTTTTGCGGCATCTTGCGCTATTATACGAGCAACAAAACGACAACCTAATGGACCGAAAGGTGAATTAAAATGTGTCTATTTGGCGGCGGAAGCGCCCCGGCCCCACGGCCTGCGCCTATGCCCATGCTCCCACCACAGCCACCTATCATCGTGCGTGCGCCTGAGCCGACCGCTGCCCCTGTCGAGGAAGCTGGCCCGAAGCAAAGCGCACCTGCGATGGCAGGCGGCAAGACCAACAAATCCCTAGCGCTCCGCGTAAGACGGCCAAGTAACGCGCAGGTGTCAGCTCCAATCAATACGGGTGCCAAGAAAGTTGGCCTTAATGTTAGTCGAAAGTGACTGCGCCTCGCGCTTTGAAGCCCTGAGTTCCCTACGAGAGACTTTCCTACAGCGCGCCCGAGAGTGCGCAAAACTGACACTACCCACGTTGATCCCAGAAAGCGGCCACAGCAGTGCAAGCCGCTTCTACACACCATATCAAGGCATCGGTAGCCGGGGCGTCAACAATCTAGCAGCACGTCTGCTCCTGTCACTGCTCCCACCTAACACCCCGTTCTTCCGGCTTACCTTGCAGGACCAAGAGGCTCAGCAGCTAGCAGAGGAGCAGCAGCTCTACGGCGCAGTCGAGGCTGAGCTGTCAGGCATTGAGCGTGCAGTGATGGGCGAGATTGAGCGCGAGGGCTTACGCGCCCCAGTGTTCGAGATGCTCAAGCACCTAATCATCGGCGGTAACGCCCTAATGTACTTGCCGCGCTCAGGCGGTGCCAAGGTCTACGGCATAGACAAGTACGTCTGCGTCCGAGACAGCGTTGGCAACTTGCTTGAGGTCATCATCAAAGAGCAAGTCAGTCCGGCAGTTCTCAGCCCTGACACCGCAGCGTTGATTGACGGGCAGAAAGACGACATCGAGCTGTTCACTAAGTTCTACATCGAGGACGGTAAGTGGTTGGTCTACCAAGACTTAGGTGGGCAGGTCGTACCCGGCTCCGAAGGTAGCTGGCCGCTCGACAAGCCTCCCATGATGGCCCTGCGCTGGAACCGTGTTGACGGTGAGGACTATGGGCGAGGGTTCGTTGAGGAATACCTTGGCGACCTGATTAGCCTTGAAGGTCTCAGCCAAGCAATCCTTGAGGCGAGCGCTGCCAGCAGTAAGGTTGTCTTCCTTGTAGCTCCAAACGGCACGACCCGCGTGCAAGACCTAGCTGAAGCAAACAGCGGAGACTTTAAGAGCGGCAACGCCAACGAGGTCTCGACTGTGCAGGTCAACAAGCAGGCTGACATGAGCGTGGCGTCTTCTGTCGCGCAATCTATCGAGCAGCGGCTTGGTCAGGCGTTCATGCTTTATGACAGTGTGGTCAGGAACAGTGAGCGCACGACGGCCTTTGAGGTTCGCGCTCAGATCAACGCCCTTGAGACAGCCCTTGGCGGCACTTACTCCATGCTGTCCAACGAGTTCCAGTTGGTCTTTGTCCGGCGACTAATGGAACGCATGCAGCAGCAGCAACGTCTGCCAAAGCTGCAAGACGGTATGGTTGAGCCGAGCATCGTGACAGGCACGGCTGCACTTGGTCGCGCTAACGACCTTCAGAACCTTCAGACGTTCTTTCAGTTTGTCGGTCAGCTTGGTCCTGAGATTCTACAGGGCTACCTCAACATGGACGAGTTCGTTAAGCGGACCGGTGCTGCCCTTGGCATCGAGATGGACGGTCTCGTCAAGTCGGCTGAGCAACGGCAGCAAGAGCAGATGGCTCAACAGCAAGCCATGCAACAACAACAAGCCGCAGAGATTGCCAAAAGCGCAGCACCGCAAGCCGTTGCCGCCGCGCAAGAGCAATACATGCAGCAGCAACAAGGTGAAGCTACACAATGACCACTGAGCAACTTAACTTACCCATGCCCGACCAAGAGCAAGCCGCACCGCCGTCCCTTGAGGAACAGGTGGCGGCGATGGAAGCCGGGCAAGCTCCCGCAGAGGAGACACCAGTTGAGCAGCAGCGCCCCGAGTGGCTACCCGAGAAGTTCAAGACGCCGGAGGACTTAGCCAAGTCTTACGGTGAACTTGAGAAGAAAATGGGAAGCCGTGAGCCAACGCCCGAAATGGATGGTCTCATCACCTCGGCAGAGCAAGAGTTCTTGGAGAACAGCGGTGAGCTGAGCGAGGCAACCATTGAGAACTTTGAAAAGATGGGCATCCCGCGTTCCTTTGTCGAACAAGTCCGCGACATGCGCGTGCGGGAAGCGGAGGCCAACAGACAGTCTATCGTCAATGAGTTTGGCGGGGACGAGATGGTGTCTCAGATGCAAGCGTGGGCAGGGCAGTCTTATGACGAGACGATGATTGAGCGCCTTAACGAAATGCTCAACTCGAATGACGTGACGACGGTTAAAATGGCGATGAACCAAATCCGCACGGACTTTGCGTCAGCTACCGGCGCGCAAGAGCCACGGCAGACGGTCAGTGGTCGCGGTCAGGCACAGCCCGATGGCTTCCGGTCTACAGCCGAGATGGTCAGCGCAATGCAAGACCCGCGTTACCGGCGTGACCCAGCGTTCCGCGAGGAAGTCGAGCGCAAAGTGGCGGCAATGCAATGATGCGGCTAAGCGAGCGCGGCATAGCGCTAATCGCTTACTACGAGGCGGGGGTGTCGCTTGAGCTAGTTGACGGCACCACCCCGTTCCCCGGCGGACCGAGCGAGACGCCGTTAAAGTATCGGACCGTCTACACTGACAAGCTGGCGTCTACGCCCATTCTGACAGTTGGCTACGGGACGACAACACATGACGTGGACTACTTGCGCGAGGGTGACACCTACACGCACGGCAAGGTGGTCGATATGTTCTTAAAGACGATCACGCGCTATGAGAATGCCGTCCGCGCTGCTGTGCTGGTAGACATCAATCAAAACCAGTTCGACGCTTTGGTGTCCTTCACTTACAACGTCGGCATCCAAGGGCTGACGAGCAGCACGCTGCTGAAAAACCTAAACCTTGGTAAGCGCAACATGGCCAGCCAAGAGTTCCACAAGTGGGTCTACGCGGGTGGTCGTCAGTACGCTGGGCTTATCAAGCGCCGCAAGGCAGAGAGCGAGCTGTTCCTGACACCCATCAAGAAAGTCCGGCAGACCTTAACGGAGAGCCGCACGATCAAGGCCGCTGTACCTGCCGCTATTGTGTCAGGTTTGACGGCTGCTGCGCCTGCCATTGCACCAGCGCGCGAGATTGCGTCATTCGTTCAAGACTACACTTGGGTTGCATTCGTTGCGCTAGCGTTATCTTTTTGCTATATCATTGCGTTGCGTGTTGACGATTGGCGAAAGGGCAGACGGTGAAGTCTTTGCTTAGTTGGCTGTCAGCCTTTGCAGCGGGAGTCGCTGTCACGGGCTACCTACTGAAGACACGCAAGAAAACATCTGGGATTCGTGATGCTGCTGAAGCGCGCAATGAAGTTAATCGCATGGACACTGATGATGCTGTCCGTCGCGAGTTGCGCGCAAAAGGCTGGTATCGCGGAGACTAGAGAGCAAACCTGCACAATCTGGCTCCCCATCTACGTTTCCCCAGCGGACACGATCAAGACCCAGACGCAGGTGTTGCAAAATAACTTAGCGCGTTCGGCCCTCTGCCAGCGCTAAGACTGTCGGCCCCGCCTACGGGACAACCGCGCGAGAAATCAATTCAGTTGCAGTTAAGAAAGGACATGACATGTCTAACGCAACAGTTTCCCGCCTCGGTATCGGGTCGGGTTCTACCTACACCACGTCTTATAACGCCACTGCTTCAACAGCACAGGGCCAGTGGGACACGAACAACGAGCTGTTCCTTCGCCTTTGGTCCGGTGAGACACAGGCGGCTTTTGATGCAAACACCGTGCTGCGTGAGCGGACCCGTGTGCGTACCATCCAGTCGGGCAAATCTGCTCAGTTCCCAGCAATCGGCAAGACCATTGCGGAATACCACTCTGCGGGTGCAGAACTCCTCGGTAAATCAATCAAGCAAGATGAGCGCATCTTGACCATTGATGATATGTTGGTAGCGCATACCTTCATTGCAGATATTGAAGAAGCCAAGAACCACTACGACGTTCGCGGTGAGTTCACTAACCAGATGGGTCGCGCACTTGCCTTGACCTACGACCGCAACTTGTTCGCCGCTGCCGGTAAAGAGATTCTGTCTCCGTCCGGTGCGCTTGCCGACCAAGGTGTCGCTGAAGCGATTAACATCAACGCGGCAGTCACTGGCGTTGTAGATGCTGATGGTTCCGGTGGCGACCAGACTACCAACACCGTAGCCGAGCTGATTGACGCTTGTTACTTGGCGGCACAGAAGTTGGACGAGAAGTTCGTTCCGGAATCTGACCGTTACGTCTACGTCTCCCCAGCAATCTACTACGGTCTGGTGCAGAACGATAAGATTCTGAACCGCGACTTCGTGTCGAACAATGGTGATTACTCGGAAGCATCCGTCATGCGGATTGCGGGCATGCAGGTTGTCAAGACGACCAACATGGCAATCAACCACGGCTCGCTGAGCGGCGCTGACCAGATCGGCGGCACTGACCGCTTCCCTGATTTCCGCAGCCAGTACAACGCGGATATGTCGAACTTCTTGGCGCTCATCATGCACCCAGAAGCCTTGGGTACTGTGCAGCTCTTGGGTCTTGGCTCCGAAAGCTCTTACGATCCCCGCCGCCTCGGTACACTGATGGTGTCCAAGATGGCTGTGGGCCACGGCGTCCTGCGCCCTGAGTGCATGATCGGTATCACCGGTAACGCTCCGACCGACCTGTAAGGTCTAGCTTTTAGGGGTGGCTTTCGGGCTACCCCTTTCCCTTATTCGCAGCGGAGACGAACCTCATGGGCAACCCTGTCACAGCCACCACTGAACTTGAAGCCGTCAACACCTGCTTGATGAACATTGGCGAGACGCCCGTTCAGAGCCTTGAGGATGACACCGTTGTAGACGCGACGATGGCCCTAGACACCGTGCGCAACGTCACGCGCGAGCTGCAAACTCAAAGTTTTCATTGGAACACTGACGTACAAATCGCACTATCCCGCAACCTTGAAGGCCGCATTGTCCTTGCGCCGAACGTCTTGCGGGTAAAGCCAAGCGGTAACGACAGCCACCTGCCCATCGTGCAGCGAGGCGCTTACCTGTACAACCGACTGACCCACAGCTACCAGTTCGACCACGACATCACCGTTGACCAGACGATTGGTCTCCCGTTTGACGAGCTGCCAGAGACCGCACGCCGCTTCATTGCCTTGCGAGCTGCGCGGATTTTCCAAGAGCGCACGATTAGCAGCGAGAGCGTAGCGCAGTCAGACCGCATGGATGAGATGACCGCCTACACGCAGCTAATGAACGAAGAAACGAACGTGGGCGGCTACAACATGATTGCCGACAACATCAGCACGGCCCGTATCGTTCACCGCACGGGGTTGTTTCGCTAATGCCGCTGATAAGTAACACGATCCCCGACCTTGTTGGCGGCGTCTCGCAGCAGAGTGAGAACCTGCGCTACAGCAACACCGGCAGTGAGATCGAGAATGCCTTTCTGTCGCCAGTTGTCGGCATGCAGAAGCGTCAGGCGACCGAGTGGCTTGGTGAGCTGTACGACTACGGTACGACTACCGCTCCGACGTTCAGCGACAAGGCCGCAACGCACTTCATCAACCGCGACACCACTGAGCATTACGCTCTGATAGTGGACGCTGCCGGGCTGCGCGCCTTTGATGCTGACACGGGCCAAGCGCTGCGTGTTGAGACAGATGGTGCTTCTTCGGCAAGCTACCTGACGTCGGACGGTTCGGGCGGTGTCATGACAGACTTTACCGGCAGCTTACGGTTCACGACCGTTGCCGACACGACGTTCGTGCTTAACCGCAACGTGACAGCGAGCGGCGGGGAGAACACGCCATTTGAACAGCATCACTTTGCCGCCTTTCCCCAGCTCGCCTACGACACTGAGCGTGGTGGTACAGGCGGTGATGACGGCGCTAACAACTTTACCGCTACGCGCACGTCACTAAGCTCCAAGACGTTTCGTCTCGTGCATGACGCCGCAGTTATTAGCAGCTTCTTTCGCCTAGATGACGGTGTGACGGCGCACAGAGTATTCAATTTTGCAGTTGGGGCTGGCCAGTCATTTTCTGGTTTCACTGGCCTAATCCTGCGGGACTCTATTAACACCACGCGACCTGACACTGGCGCTGCCATTAGTACCAGATACCAGAGCAACCATTTCTGCCTACCGGCTGTCGGGTCACTGGTGAACTCGATGGACTTGTCAGACGTAATAGCCAACAGCTTACATGCGACCAGTAGTAACGGCACGAGTCCGGCGGACTTTCTGACTCGCCCGTGGTTTGCGCGCAAGGTTACTGCCATTAACTCCACAAGCAGCACAATCGACGTGCAGTACGTCAGCAAGACGCAGACCACCTACGGACCTAATGGCGCTGTAACGAGTGTCAACGGGCGCGCGTTCGTCCACGATCTACGGGTCAACGCGCAAGGTGTTGTGGAAATATCAGATGACGCCGGGGCGACATTTCGAGGTCTGCGCATAAACGACCATAGCTCTTGGCACAGCTACGCTGGACCCGCAAACCGGGCGCATACGTCACCTGACGTTGACTTTGATAACATGACTGTACGCCCCTCTACTGACCCAGCCGACACTATCCATTACGTCCGCAGTGGTAGCAGCTTTCAAGTCGTGGAGATTAAAGGAGCCGTAGGTTTTGACAACGCTGCCGGACCTCAACGCAGCCTGCTAAACGACATCATCAACCTGTGGATCGGTAACGACGTCGAGTCTGAGTGGGCGGGGCCAGACCTTTTACCTAACGTCACACCTACCGCTGATGGGGCGTTGCAGCACTTTGAGGTTGAGACTAACGACTACGCAGCAGTTGCAACATTTCAAGACCTGCCTGCGCTGAGTAGCGCGACGGCGGGGGCGGTCAATCTGGTTGGCGGTGACATCGGTGGGGACGGGTTCTACGTTATCGCGGACCTTGGGCAAGAAAAGTACGTGGAGACCTACCGCACGCCCTTTATCCTTGATGAAAGCACCCTGCCGCACAAAATCCAGCGGCTCTTTGAGGAGGACGGCACGCCTTACTTCGCGCTGACTCGCCACCAATACGCACCGCGCGTTTGCGGATCAGGCGACAGTAATGCCGAGCCGTCATTTGTTGGCAACCGGATCAATGACGTCTTCGTCCACGGCGGTCGTCTAGGCTTCGTGTCTGACGAGAACATGGTCCTGAGCAGCACCGACTACGGCCAAACCAGCAACTTCTTTCGGTCAACCGTAACGCAACTGCTCGACAGCGACCGCATCGACATCTCCATGTCTACAGGCCGCGTGGACGTCCTTCAGTCGGCTGTCCCGTTCGCCAACACGCTGATGCTGATGAGCGACCGCGCACAGTTCCGGCTAGTCGCGCCAAATGCCCTGACACCTGCGACGGCACTGTTGCAGCAAGCAGCCAGCATCGAGGCCAGCAACCTGACGCGCCCGATAGCGGTGGGCACAAAGGTGTTCTTTCCGCAAGACAACATCAGCTTCTCGACGTGCATGGAGATTCGCAGCGAGGTCGATACAGCCATTATTGACGCTGACGAGATCACGGCGCAGGTGCCTAAGTACATACCCGCGAACGTCTTTCAGCTCGCAGGTAGTCAGAAAAAGCGCATGCTGTTTGCCCTGAGCCACGACGCGCCGAACACCATGTTTGTCTACAAGTTCTTTGAGGCCAACCGAGACCGATTGCAAAGCGCGTGGTCGAAGTGGACGCTGGGTGCTGACACGAAGATCATCGGTGCTGACGTCATCGAGGACTACCTGCACCTCGCCATTGAGGTTACGTCAAAGGACTACATCAAGTCCCTTGAGGAAACCACGGGCATCGGGACGTCGTTAGGTACAACCAGCACTCGGGCTTACATGCTCAGGGTTGAGCTTGAGGAAATCCAGAACGCTTCCGCAACGGCATTTCCAATTCTGCTAGACATGAAGGTTCCGCGCAGTAAGTGCGTTGTGGTCGAGGGTGGCCGAACGCCAGCAACCGGTAACGCACACGACCCACAGGGCGCAGAGTTCCCAATCAGCACAGGCGGTGCAGTTGGTTCCGGTGTGGACTGGTCAGCAATCGAGCTGCCGTACAGGACTGACACCACAAAGTTCAGCACCGTGCTGACGGACACGTCTGCCTTTGGCATCACCGTGCCGTCCATCGCCATGTCTCCCCTGAAGCTAGCTAGCGGCGTCACCCTTGCGCAGTTCGAGGCCGCGCAGCTGGCGTTCGTGGGTGCTGCAACGGTAGACCCTGCAAGCGCTGCAACCACGGCAGCACACAGTGCGTTAGTGGCTCTGATTGACAGCACAATGAACAACACGCGCGCGATTGTTTACGGACGCCTGGACGGTGTGTTCGCGACGGACGCTGACCGTGTGCTTAACAACATAACGACTGCTGTTCTGCCCTCGTTCAGTGTCGGTGTAGACTACACGATGGCCTACACACAGTCGCCTATCTACTACAAGCCGCAAGGCTCTGCGACCGGGCGCAGTGAGAGCCGCTTACAGCTCCGCTACGCCACCGTGACGTACAGCGATACGGCTGGCTTTACCTGCGCAATCACGCCAAAGGGCAGGCAGCAAAAACTGTACGCCTTTGGTGCGTTGCAGACCGGAGACGCTGACGTGCTGTTGGGTCAGCAAGCCTTTGCGAGCGGTGCGTTCCGCTTCCCGGTGTTCGCCAAGAATGACAGCGTTGAAATCAAGTTCACGAATGACGGCCCGTTCCCCAGCACCCTGACGACTATCGAGTGGCAAGGCATGATTAGCCCCAAGAGTATGCAGGCATGATCCACGTTGGCACCGCTAGTCAGCGCGACGTCATTACGCTAACGCAACAGATGCGTGAAGCTGACCGCCGCGAGGCGTTGCGGATGGCCCCGAGTGCAACGGTCGAGGAGACTGTCGAGTTCAGCGCGCACGTCTCTTACGTCTTGCTCAGCGCACGGGCGTTAGACACTGGCGAGGCTGTGGCGCTGGCAGGCGTGGCCGGGCGTAACGGCAGCTACGCAACGGCGTGGATGGTCACGACAGATTGGGTCTACTCGCACCCGCTACCGTTCTTGCGGCGCAGTGGCGCAGTGCTTGCTGAGCTGTTTGACCGCGCTGGGTGTCACGTCTTTACGAACCTAGTGGACAGCGAGAACGAGCTGCACCGCCGCTGGCTAACGTGGATGGGTGCGGAATGGGACGAACCAACAGAGCTGAACGGTCACACGTTCCACCGATTTTTCTTAGAGCGAAAGGCGCTCCGGCATGTGTACAGCAGTAGCTAGTTTCATCGGCCCCGTTATGAACCTTGCGATGGCAGGGCAGCAGGCGGGGATTGCACGGCAACAAGAGGCGTTGGCCTACGAGCAGGCTAGCGTCGAGCGGCAGATGCTTTACGAGCAGTATCGCGAACAGCAGCAGCAGTACGAGACGAACAAGAAGCTGGCGCTTGAGGCTTACGACCTACAGTCGGGTCAGCTCGACAAGCAGACAGTTGAGAACGTCAAGGAAATCCAGCGCGCAGCATTCGATCAGGCGCTACAGGGGCGTCAGGTGCAGGCAAGCGTTGCCGCAACGAACGCGACCCTTGGCCGTGCTGGTGTCAGCGTCGGTGATGCGCGGTCGGCTATCGAGGTCGAGAAGAACCGCAACTTGAACCGTCTGGCGTACAAGCGCGACAAGACGTTTGAGTACGGGCAAGACCTTAAGCAGCAGGCCAAGTTCGAGGCGGAAGGTCGGATTGCCAGCGTGCTGCCCGGTAAGATTAGCCCAGCGTCTCTGCGTGCCATTGAGGTCAACAAGCAAGCTGCGTTGATCGGCGCTCAACAGACAAGGTTGCAGGCGATGGGTACGGCAATCGGTGGCATCACTGGCTTTGCCAACGCATTCAGCTCCATGCAGAGCATGCAGAGCCAAAGCACTGCGATGCAGCAGAACCAATCGCTGACACAACAAGGCTTCCAAAACACGCGCAGCTACTTGGGGACCATGCAGCAGCTCAGCAACGCAAACGCTAACCTGAGACTAGGTAGCATCTACGGCATTGCAAACGCACCTTCATATTACGGGACAGGCTACTAAACGATGGTCGAATTTATCCGCTCAGTGAATCCCGGCGCTAGCCCGGTCGCGAACCTCAGTAACCGTTACTTCCGACCGCAACTTGATGACCGCGAAAGCCGCGCACTCGGACAGTTGGCGAACGCTATGGCGCGCAAGCGTGGGGCTTTGGGCGGTCTGGCCGACAGCTACGGAGCGCTGGGCAGCAAGTTCCAGCAGCTCAGCAACGCCGCGACTTCCTACCAGCAAGACAGGTTGCGCGACCTGCAACGTCAATACGACACGCAGAACCGGCGGGACCAGTTGGCGCTAGACCAAGAGCAGAACCAGTTTCGCGTAGCAGCCGAGAAGCAAAGGCTGATGTTGGCGGAGGCGCAGGCAAGTGCCAGTACCCTAGTGGACCAGATCAGTAATGTCCTTGGGGGTGGATATGACGATACAGTAGACCGTAGCCTGCTAGGTATATCTGTGGCTGGCAATGCTCCTGTGTCAAGAGACCCATTTGCCGGTAGCGTGAGTGCAGTAGGGCCGGATGCATTGGGCTTTACGGAACAGCACGGCGAGGCGTTGCAGGCGGTGACGCAGATAACAGGTGCCAGCCTTACGATTACCGAAGCCACTGTAGCCAGCAGGTCGCAGCTTTCAGAACTTGCGCCCGCCTCAGACCTTGACGCCACTGCTAACAACCCGACCCCGTTGCGCGGTCTTGAGCGTGCAAGTAGTGAAGTACAGGAGCGGATGCAGAACGTATTTGGTACGTCGAGCAATGATCCCAAATTCAAATCAGTTGAGGACGGCGTGCGCTACCTCGGCTTTTGGGCGCAGCACAATGGTGTAGCTGAAGGCACCGTGGATCAAGCAGTTCGCCGGATGTTCGGGTTGCTTGGTAGTGGGTCAGTCGAGGCTACTAAAGGCGTCACAGCAGAAACGATCAGCGCCTACCGTAACCAACTGCAAATACTGACCGAGCTTGGGCTTAACCCAACTGACAGTATCGCGAGCCGGGAAGCGCGTGCAGTGTTCGTACAAGGTGTGACCCGACAGACTTTAGGCACCGCGCTGAGTGGCGACCTACCCGTTGGCAAACTGTTTGACGAAGGCGAGACAGCCTACAAAACAGGCCGACTCGTCCGTAACAACGCCGGTCAGTTCAAAGTGTTCAAGGGAGACCGTGACGAGTACGGGCCTTTGCAGGATGGTGAGCGTCGCGTCAGTTTAGACTTTAACAGCGCTGACGGTATTACAGACGGCTTTTACGCAATGGTCGTTGTGCCAGATAATGCAACGGGTGAGGAGCGACAGGCCGCGTCGAGCTACGCACATGGTATGGTCAAGTTGATGGCTGACTACGGCTATGACGATTACGGTTTGTTCGGTTCAGACGGTATCCGCACAACAAGCGAGAACGGTCGTGGCGTGTCAAACACCTTCCATACCGAGCCATTCTTTGCACAAGATGAGCGTGCGATTGCGCTGCTTGATGACCCTGAGTTCCTGCAAGACTACGCGGAGCTTTTGAAGTCTACGCTGGGTGAGATTGATGGCGCTGTGATGATGGCCCCGCACACCACTACAGCGTCGGGTGCAGTAATGACCTTGGCCAATGGCACCTCTGTAACTGAGCGGGACTTTGCGCTTCAGACTATCCTGCCGCTGTTGGAGACGCCTTCCCGCAAGCAGCACGCAGTGGACATCACAGCAGATGACGGCAGTAGCCCAATCCTTATGTCTGGGGACGCATACGTCGCGGACGCCTTGGCAGGTCTAGGAGTACCCGTCAATAATGGCAGTGCGCAGGACGTACTCAGCTTGGGTGCGGGTGGGGACAGGCCAGACGCGAGTGGGCTGCCCACTCAAGGAGTAAACGCGACAGCGGGTACGCCCTTAACGCCTTTGCAAGAGCTAACTGCTGAATACCGGCAACGTGTGCAACTGTCTGTGCAGCTTGCGCGGCAGTCAGACAACCCTGCGATTGCTGCAAACCCTGAGCGGTTTGTCCAGAACACCGCAAGCTACCAACGCGAGCGCGCGTCGTACATAAAGGCGGTTGAGGGCATTCGCAAGGCTGAGCAAGACGCGCAGGTCGAGCAGTTTGGCTTTGGCGTCGAGACTATCGTGTTCGAGCAAAGCCCCAAGGCGCTGGCTCAGCTTACTGGAATAGAGGAGGCTAGCGACTTTGATGGGTTTAGCGAACTCGTTGGCGGCGGGTCATACAGAGCTGCAATTTTGAACTTGCTGTCAGGTGGAGACGAGAACCTTGCCGCAATCATAGACCAACAGTACGCGGGAGACGAACTCTATAAAACTGAAGTGGGTAAAAAGGTAATGGCCCTCGCGCAGACGCACAGCGAAGCGCGCACAAACAGACCACTTATTCAAGCCGCTAGTGCCGCAATTAGTGAAGCAATACTACTTGGCGAAGGCTTTGACGACGTGCGTGCTAACCACACCCCAGCAGCGGTTGGCCTAGCCGTGCAATCGGTTATCGACAACGTGGCTAAGTTTGCAGACATCACCGAAGCTAACGTGTCTGAGCTGACTGTCGGTGACGTTGACCAGCTTCAAGCGGACAAGGACTTTCTCAACACCGTTATGAGCAACATCCCTGACGTCCTCAACGTCGGTCAGGTGACGGCCATTAGCACGTTGATCCAGAAGATTGAGAAGGTTCAGAAACCCGTCGTCACAGCAGCAAACCTAAACAACATTGCACTGAGTGAAAGCCCAGAAGCAGCCCTGAAAGCGTTCAAAACGGCGAAAAGCAATGGCGTGTCGTTCAACTTAGATAGCGGATACTACACTGAGGTTGGGGAGGCGGCTGCAAACCGCTTTAATGAACTTCAGCAGCAGTCTCTTGAGCAAGGGTTAGGACCAATCCCGACTCAAACTGAAAGCCTAGCGTGGAACACAGGCTCGCAGCAGCTTGAGCGCACGCAGGCTGTGGTAGACGTAGACGTTATTAAAAAGAAACGGGCAGCTCGACTTGCTGGTGTCTTTGTAGGCTTGGATGACCCGCAAGAAAGAGCTGCTGCTTTGCAGTACGCTTCGCAGCTTGGGCTGGCAGGCGTGGGTAGTCAGGTCATGACGCTGGCTTTCGCTACTGACCCAACGCTACAGCTACCCGAGATGCGGCAGTCCTACGACGAAATCATGCAAGCAATGTCAATGAGCGGTGCTGACCCTATTACAATGTTCAGTGAGACCCAAGGCTTGAACATGCTAGTTCTCATGCAAATGGATGGTGTCCGCAAGCCGCACGCTATTCTTAGGGACGTGCAGCAGCAGATCAGTAATGTACCAAGCACCTATCTCGATCACGTCGGGGAAGTGAACCTAGCAGGTGTACCAATGACCATGCGCAATAGCGTTAAAGCGGCGCTTTTGGTTGACGCAGTAGTGAACCTTGGAGCCGGTGCAAAAAAAGAAGCAGTGATGGCGCACTTGGATAAAGCTGTTAGCGGTATGGTGCAGTCAAAAGGCTTTGGCACTCTGTTCAACACGGGGGTCGTACCCGCCACTAATGGGGCTACCCGTCAGGGCAGCACGGGCCTAAAGATCGTAACCGCCCACATGAAGGGCGAGAAGCCAGTTGCTAAAGACTACGCAAGCCTTGTCGCAGCATCTTTGGCTCAGCACGCTACGCCGGTCTTGCAGGACTTGAACGCGGAGCTTGGGCCTTCACAGGTTAAGACAGACCTCTTAGCAGGCGGCTATAACGCCTCTATTTCGCCAGATGGCGCTGCTCTGACTCGCGGCAGACAAGAGGAGCAAGTGCTTGATCTTGGGGGTATCTCTACATCGCTAGCTTACAATGACAGGGTTACTGCTACGCTGCGTCCGGCACGGGTTGTCTCTGAAGCGCAAGATGCTGTAACCGGCGCGACTATCGCAAAAGAGCAGAACGCTATGTTCCTAGACAGTGAGTTCTTTATGGACCTTAGCAGCCTTGGGTCAATCACGGTTCAAGTCATAGACGAAAACGGCGAGACTACTAAGCGCGAAATCCCAGTCAGCGAGCTGCGCCCCGTAGTGACAAAATCGGGTGAGGGTTACGTCAAGACGGAGCGGACAGCTCCAACCCCGCGCTCACCAGATTCCGGCGCGACTGTCGGTTACTTCTTTGTCTTACCTGATGACGTTGGGGAGATTGTAACAACGGACATCGAGCTAGACGACATACCTATGAGTTCGGGCCTGCAAGCTCCGGTTGGTATCAACACACGCGCTATTCAAGAAGCATACGAAGCCTACCAGACAAACAGATACGAGGTTCTAGTAGATGGTTAAGGTACTTGGGGACACGCCTGTACAGAACTACAGTTGGTGGGAAGGCACGAAAGCCCAGTTTCAGAACTACAGCCCGACGTCCTACCTCGCGCCTATCTTAGACGTAGCGAGCCAGACCGGTCACGGTGACGACGAACGCAACCTGTTCCGCGCGCAGATCAACCCGTTCAACCAGCCGGAAGCGCTGACTGACGAGGAGATGGACAGCACGCGCAGCATCGGGAACGAGTACGGCCTGAGCCTAGAGAAGCTGAATGACCTTCGCTACCAGTACGGCGAGATGCGTACACTAGGGCTAGAGCCAGACCGTCTTGACGAACTGACCCGTCAGCGCGCGAAAGACATTGCGGCGCTGCCCGACAAGGACCGCATCTCTGCGCTCAGTGACATTACAGCTAGCGTCTTTGACCCGTTCAGCATGCTCACCTACGCGGCTAGCGGCGGCACAGCAGCGGCCATTCGTGCAGGTTTGCTGACACGGGCGGCGGGTGGCTTTGCCCTTGGCTCCGCTGCCGAGACAGGCATCATGGGCCTTGAGTCTGCTGCGATGGACGAGAACCGTATGAGCCTGACCCGTGCGCTTATCGGCGGGGCGATTGAGGGCGGTGTCAGCGTGATTGCTGGCAAGAGTGCGGTGAAGGCCAAGGACACTTTCACGCCTAGCATCCAGCGAAACATCGTGGCCGGTACGGGGGTCAGCTACCTTGAGGCTAAGCCGTTCTTGGCGGACAGCGGATTAGGCAACCTTCTTGATTGGGGTACACCACGGCGCGCTGGCATGATGGCTAGCGATGCGGACTTAGCCGAGACCGTAAAGCGCTTTGGCGGCATCATTCTTGAGGAAAACGGTCAGGTTGTCGGGCGGGAGACGGACATTGCGGTCGAGTACCTAAAGCTGGACTTAGCAGACCGATTGCAGCTCAACCTCGCCAAGAACTCCCTGATACCCGTGTTCAAAGAAGCGAACCTAGCGCCTGACGTGGGTAATGACGTGTTTGGTGAATACAGGCGCTACAAGAACAGGGGTGTCGAGCCAACAGCCCAGCAGCTTAACATTACAGACCAGCAGCTAAACGTGCTGAAAGATGACTTCGACGCTGTAGTTCAGAAATGGGATGAGTTCTACGAAACTAAGCGCGTTCAGCAGCAGTCCGCCGACGTGGGTAACTCAGAAATCTTGGCCTTCAAGCAGGGCAATGAGTACACGCCGCGCCAGTGGAACATGCCGATTATCCGCGAGCTGTACGGCCTAATGCCACCGGCAGTGCGCGACAAAGCGCTGGGTAAGTTGATCGGTAACGCAATCCGCGCTGAGCAGGGTGACAACCTAAACGTCATAGCCAAGAAGCTGTCGGACGGTAGCATCGAGCTGCGCGGTAAAGATTCGTACAAGCAACTGACGCCTGAGCAGCTACTAGCAAACCACCTTGACGACGTGAAGTTAGCAAGCGAGCGGTACTTCTACCAATTCGGGCGGGGGTTTCTGCTGTCGGTTGTTGAAAAAGCTAAAGGTGCTGGAAAGCAGGCTCCAGAGCAGGTCCAAGTTATTCGCTTAGACGACATGGAGCAGTCCATTATCAAGTCGCTCAATAGGGTGTCTGATGCGGATGATGAGCTGACGATTTTGCAAGAAGACCTTGAGCAAATGATTAAGGACATCTTCACGAAGCGCATGGAGGGCAAGCAGGCTAGCGAGTTCAGTCCGCTGAACACCCGTGTCGCTATGGATGACACTTTCGAGATGCGCCTTGCTGACTTAGATAGTGACTTAAACGTCGAGGTCGTAGACGGTCTGATGGGTCAGGTACTCGGGGTTAAGCGTAGGAGCCAGTCTGGGTCTATACGGGTCAGCGACTTGTTGAACAATGACGCCTTTGACTTAGCGACCCATTACTCACGCGGAGCCAACCGTAAGATCGGCATGGCACAGCGCGGTATCTTTGAAGAGCCAGTGGACATTGTGACAAAGGCGAAAGATCGTTGGGATGCTTTGGACAAAAGCGAGATGGGTAAGGCGGCAATCAACCGAGAAAAACGGCGCGTCAATTCCGCCATATACGACATCCTACAGAACGCTGGGTACAGCGACGCATTCGCTTTGCGCAAGATGATTGACGTACCCGAGTGGGTAACGGCAAACAGCACTAGCCTAGACACACCGTTCGGGACTTGGTTGGGGTCTGCAAAGAACTTCGCCACTAGCGTTTTCCTACCGGGTGTCGTGTTCGCGCAGATACCGGAAGCAGTGAGCATGCTTGCGCAGATGGGTATGCCTACGCTCAAAGAGCTGAACCAAGTGACAGAAGTGTGGGACGCCATGCGGCGCATCGGGCGTGGCGATCAGGTTGACGACGAGTTCCTTGGGGACGTGCTGGCACTACTGGACTTTGACCCGGCTAGCGCGCGTGGCTTTGACAACGTGGACATGGAGTTCCGCGTGGCTCGCAACACGATGGACGCTAAGGTCTACAACGCATCGAGCGACTTTCGGAACATGATGATGAAGGCAAACCTGTTGCGCCCGTCAACCACTGCAATGCGCGTCTTGACCTACAGCCGCTCTATGAACCGTCTGCGTAACTGGGCGCAGGGCAAGCGCAACCCGTTCAGTCAGCACGACATCGAGGTAAACTACAGGCTCGACTCGCCCGAGAAGCAGCAACTTGCCAAGCGCTTGATCGACAAGTACGCGGCTGTGAACCCTGACACTGACACAGTACGCAGCCTCGGCCTGCACCGTTGGGCAGACGATGGGCCAGAAGCTAGCAAGTTAGCGCGCGAGCTTGAGTCAGCAATCATGGACCGCATGTACACGGTCGTGCAGGAAGCTAACCGGGGCTTTGCGCCAGCGTGGATGCAAGGCGGGATGCTCAAGTTCTTTATGCAGTTTCAGACATACGCCTTTAACTCCCTTGAGAAGCAGGGCGTATCGCTACTGGCACGCTACAAGAACGGCGACGCAGAGACCGCTAATTTGGTCCTTATGTCCACGTTCCTAGCGAGCCTCGGCATGTACTTCTCGCGCACGTATGTCACGACACTAGGCATGTCTGAGCAAAAACGTCGCGAACGGTTCAAGAAGGCACTCAACCCAGCCAACGTCTTGATGTTCAGCATCGGCTACATGCCTAGCATTTCAGCACCGCTGAGTGTCGCGTCGTACCCAATTAGTGCCGTTAGCTCAATGGTTACGGGAACGCCCGTAAGTCGCGGTGCGATACCGTCAGCGCCGACTGTCAGTGTAGTCCACGCAGGCGTAGATGCGCTGGGTGGGTTGGCGAGACTGGCGACCGGACGGGCTACCGAAGGTTCGACTACGCAGGCTGCGCGTGTTATATCAGGCGGTGCTTCCGAGCTGCCGTACATCAAGCCATTCACCAACACTGTAAGCTCCATAATAGCGGGTAAGCCGCCGTCAGGTGGTCTCAATGTACTTACGCCAAAGGAATAGATACTGATGGTTTACAATCCGAACACATACACGGCGGATGGCAGCACGACTGAGTTTGCCATTACGTTCCCCTTCCTGCGCGAAGCAGACGTTGCAGTCAGCGTGTTTGACGCAAGCGGTAACGCAGTCAGCGCGTTTGACTTTGAGATTTTCCTAGACGGTAGCTTCAAGGCGCGCGTGGTAGCTGACGGTACGATCACTGACAACACGCCCACACCGCTGCCGGTCAACTTCACAGTTACCGTCAGCCGCGCTACCGACATCTCGACATTGAGTACGACATTCGTGGACGGTGTGAGCCTGCGTGCTGCTGACATCAACCTGCTGCTCAACCAACAAAACTATGCGCTGCAAGAGTTCGGGCGGAACACGCAGGAAGCCTTGGGCAAGAACGTAACTGACACAGCGTGGGACGCGACCAGCCTGCGCATCACGAACCTCGCGCAGCCGACAGCCAACAACGACGCTGTGCGCAAGGTGGACGTGGACAGCGGCATAGGACCAGCCATCACGACTGTGGCCGGAATCGCGAGCGACGTGACTGCTGTCGTGGCGGACCAAGCGGACATTGGCGTTGTCTCAACGGACCTTAGCGGTTCGAACACAATAGGCACGGTGGCTGGGTCGATAGCGAACGTGAACACCGTGGGTGGCGCAATCGCCAACGTGGACGCCGTGGCCGCTGACCAAGCTGACATTGGCGTTGTCGCAGCGGACCTAAGCGGATCAGATACTATCGGCACAGTCGCGGGGTCCATCGCGAACGTCAACACGCTGGCAGGGGTCAGCAGTGACGTGACAAGCCTTGCGCCGCAATCCGCCAACATCGGCACGCTGGCGACTGGCACTGACAGCGGCGGCACTGCGTACCTGACGCATCTTGCTAACGCGGCGACAAACGCGGCAGCAGCGAACGCAGCGCTTGAAGCGTTTAACAGGACGTACCTCGGAGCCTACAGCGCGGACCCGACTGTTGACGGTAACGGCGACGCGCTGACTGACGGCGACCTGTACTTCAACAGTACGTCAAACAATCTGAAGTTCTACGACGCTGGCAACGGCGTGTGGGTCACGCTCAACAATGCCGTGCAGGTCAACTCGGCTGCAACGCTCAGCGCGGTCGGCGACGCAAACTTTGGCACACTGGCTGAAAACGACTTCATTGTTCGCGACGGCAGCAACCCGGCCAAGTGGGTAAACA
>UPTN01000302.1_pt1 | contig 26986 bp, 24 predicted proteins | sample 2160111 | NCBI WGS metagenome assembly UPTN01 (sample SAMN06265058, study PRJEB28932) | marine metagenome | isolation source: Columbia River Estuary | place: USA:Columbia River Estuary, USA | collected 2014-05-05
CAGTGGAAAATTTGGACAGAATCCGCTCATGCCAGAGCCTTCGAGACCCTGGCCGCCGAGGCTGCCGGCAAGATTGCTGCCGCTCAAGGGCTGGGCAATCCCCAACAGGAAGGCGTTTGTCTGGCGTGCCACGTTACCAGGGCAAGCCTGGGAGCCGACGCGGTTGTCAGTGGGCGTGCGAAATATGCTGATAGCGAGGGCGTAGGTTGCGAATCATGTCACGGTCCCGGTTCAGATTATAAGTCCCAGAAGGTCATGAAGGACCCGCAAGCCGCCAGGGACGCCGGACTGGTGATGGACAGGGCCCCGGAAGCCTGCGTCAGATGCCACAACGCGCAAAGCCCCACCTTCAGGGGTTTCGATTTTGAAAAACGCTGGGCTGAAATCGCCCATCCTGTGCCTGCAGTGGAAGGATTAGCGTCCGCCCTGCCTGCGGTCGCTGCCGATTTTCCGGGTGATATTACAATCGAAGCGTCGGTGGGGAACGTGTTGTTCCCACACAAACTACACGTTGAAGAGGTACAGCTAAAGTGCATTGAATGCCACCACCAGATCCAGGCTCGGGCGCTGGAAACCCCGCATCCGAACTACCTCAAATCCTCCTGGATAAGCTGCCAGACTTGCCATAACACCAACTCAGAGGGCAGAAAAAAATACTACACGTGTTCTGAGTGCCACCACTCTGACCTCAATGATATTACCGATGAAACGCTCAGTTCCAAAGTCGTGGTCCACAAGAGTTGTTGGAAATGCCATGAGTCAGGTACGGGAGTTGGAGCAAGCGAAGGGTGCAGCGACTGTCATTTGAAGGAAAAGAAATAGCTAAGGTTTTCTTTACAAATTGTAAACCCTGACGGGGTGACAAACCCTGCCAGAGTTGAGGAGTCATCATGGATCGACGGGGTTTTCTAAAATCGACGCTTGTCGCAGGTACTGCCGCCTTATCAAGCACCAGCCTGTGTGCTCAGGAGAAACGTAATCCGGAGGAGTTTGTGGGGGTGCTGGTGGATACCACCCGCTGTATCGGCTGCAGGGCTTGCGAGGTTGCGTGTGGTGAAGCGCATGACCTGTTGGTCCCGGACGTGCTGAACGACGGGGCGCTCGAAGCCTTCAGAAAAACGAGTGACAAACAATGGATGGTCGTCAACAAGTTCGATACTGAAAAAGGCGATGTCTTTGTCAAGAAACAATGCATGCATTGTTACCAGGCCGCGTGCGCCTCCGCCTGTCCCACTGAAGCGATGGAAAAAACAAAAAAGGGACCGGTTACCTGGGATGGGGATAAGTGCATCGGTTGCCGCTACTGTATGACGTCCTGCCCCTTTGAAATGCCAAAATTTGAATACCATGAATGGAACCCGAAAATCCAAAAATGCACCATGTGTTATGAACGTCTTGCTGAAGGGCAAAAACCAGCCTGTGTTAATGCCTGTCCTACGGACACCCTCATGTTTGGCACCAGGGTTAAAAATTTGGAAATCGCCAGACATCGTATTTACAGTCACCCGGATCAATACGTACACCAGATTTACGGTGAGCATGAAGTCGGCGGAACAGGATATATCTACCTGTCAGCCGTTCCTTTTGACCAAATAGGGTTTAGAACTGACCTTGGAACAACACCTTTCCCGGAATATACGAAAGAGTTCCTCTACGCTGTTCCGATGGTGCTTTTCGGTATACCGGCCTTCCTGTTGGGGCTCAATGCACTGGTAGGCGACCGTAAGCCGGCTGTAGAGGGAGAAATTGAGTCTGATTCTGGTCATGAGGGGGATGCGTGATGAATAAAGTCGCCGTTAACGGAGAGTTTGGTCGTTTCATCCGGTTTCTGATCCAGGAAATGAAACCACGCGGTCCGTGGCTCACACCGTTTAATGTTATTTCGATCCCGGTCATCCTGACCGGTCTGGTTATTTTGTATTTCCGCTTCAGGTACGGCCTCGGTGCTGTCACCAATCTATCTCAGGAAACCGCCTGGGGTTTCTGGCTTGGGTTCGACGTCGTCACCGGCGTGGCTCTCGCTGGCGGAGCTTATGTGATCACTTTCGTGGTTTATGTCATGAAAGTGGACAAGTATCACTCCATTGTGCGTGTCACTGTCCTCAACGGATTGCTGGCCTACGTGTTTTATGGTGGTGCCCTGTTACTCGAACTGGGGCGGCCGTGGAACGCATTAAACCCGATCATTGGTAATTCGTTTGGGTTCAGCTCTGTTTTATTCCTGATCACCTGGCATTTCATGATTTACATGGTGGCAGAATTTATCGAGTTTTCTCCCGCGATTGCCGAATGGCTGGGTTGGGAAAAAGTACGCAAAATACTCCAAAGCCTGACCATGTCCGCGGTCATCCTGGGAATCACCTTGTCCATACTGCATCAGTCAGGGCTCGGGGCGCTGTTCCTGATGGCCAAGCCCAAAATTCATCCGCTGTGGTGGTCGGAGTTCATGCCGATCCTGTTTTTTGTCTCCAGCATTTACGCCGGGCTGTCCATGATCATTTTTGAAGGGACCATAAGCCACAGGGTTTTTAAAGCCCTAATCGACCCTAAAGGCCATCATGCTTTTGATGACATCATCTTCGGGTTGGCCAAGGGCGCCGCCATTACCATGTTTGTCTACTACTTTTTCAAGGCTTTACTTTTCATTCATGGAAAACAATGGGGCTTGCTCACCGACGTCTGGGGCGTCTGGTACCTGGTTGAAGTGATCGGGTTTGTATTGATACCGGGTTTGATGTTTGCTTTTGGCTTCAGGAACAGGAACCTGAACATCATCAAAGTTGCCTCCGGTATGGCTTTGCTCGGCATCATCCTGAATCGACTCAATATTTCCTTTATCACCTTTAACTGGTACGCGGATGTTCACTACTATCCAACGTGGCAGGAAATCGTGGTGACGCTGATGGTGATTTTTACTGAACTCTGGGTTTTCCGCTGGATTGTCACCCGCATGCCGGTGTTCAAGTCAGCTCATTAGAACCTGAGGAAAAGGAACTGAAATGGATTCATTTGTTTACGTAAATATTTTCGAGACAAAGGGCCTTGAGTACCTGCTTTTGTTGTGTTTCTGGGTGTTGTTTGTTTACTTGATTCGATATCTTTCGCCAACAGACAAAAAGCGCAAAGATGCGGATTGAGCAGTGCCCAGGAGCAGGTTTCAGGGTGGTTTATGCTGAATAGTAAAATCGGCTTCAAGCTGACCTTCGGGGTGGTATTGACGGTCCTTCTGGCGATCGGAATATTCGCCTTCTTCAATATTCAGTCTGAAACAAAAAGTCTGTTAAACGAAGTGAAGCGGCATGCGAATCAGCTCAGCGATGCCCTCAAGTCAGATACCGAGTACGACATGCTCCATAATGATCGGGGCCGTATCCATGAGAGCATCCGGCGTCTGGGCAGTCAGGACAGCATTGATCGTATCCGTATCTTCAATAAAGCGGGCGCGGTGATCTATTCATCGGACTCGAATGAGATCGGGGAGATGGTCGACAAGCAGGCGGAGAGTTGTTACCGCTGCCATTCTGCGGGTAAACCCCTGGAGAGCCTGGCGATGAAGGAGCGCGCGCGGGTCTTTCGCCCCCACCCGGACTCCTCAAGGCTGTTGGGCATCATCAACCCTATTTACAATGCACCTTCGTGCTGGACGGCAGCCTGTCACGCGCATCCTAAAACGCAGACTGTACTCGGGGTGCTGGATGTCACGATCCCCCTTACCGAGGTCGATCGGGACATACACCGCAGCAGGTTGGCGGTGGTCGTGCTTGCCATCAGTGTGATTCTCATTTTGAGTCTTATCGTCGGCTACATGGTCCGGTGGTGGATTGACCGACCGGTTCAGGAACTCCTGACGGGAATGAAGCATGTGGCCGACGGGAACCTTGCCTACCGGGTTTCGGTCAACACGGATGACGAGTTGGGCATGCTGGCGAGATCCTTCAATAACATGACCGAGAAACTGGCACAGGCACGACTGCAGTTGTTCCAGTCCGACAAGCTCGCCTCCCTGGGGAGACTGGCTGCCGGCGTGGCACACGAGATCAACAATCCGCTGACCGCTGTACTCACCTATAGCAGTTACCTTTTGAAGCGATCCAAGGGGCAATCCGAAGCCTGTGATGATCTGAATGTCATCGTTTCTGAAACCATTCGCTGTCGTGAGATTGTCAAAAGCCTACTGGATTTTGCCCGGCAGACCGTGCCGAAAAAACGCAAGGCTGACATCAATGAGATCATAGGCCGCGCCGCAACCGTGGTTGAAAGTCAGCTCACCATGGGAAAGGTCAAACTGGTCATGGACCTCGACCAGACACTCCCCCGTGTGACCGTTGACGCCAACCAGATTCAGCAGGTCTTCATCAACCTGACGGTCAATGCGGCGGATGCCATCGGGGAAAGTAATGGCACCATTAGAATCACAAGCAGGGCAATAAGCCTCCAGCCCACAGCCGTCCTGCAGATCAAGCGTGCACTGTGTCCGAAGCGACATGACCTGGTCGACAGAAAGGTCCGGATTGACGCAAAACCGGCTATTAGCATGCGCTACCGCACGAAAGAGGGCACCGGGCTCATCTACCTCAATCCAATGTACGGCTCAGACCAGCATAAGTTGAATGGCATGCCCGTTTTTGGGGATAACGTCGAATTGTTATGCCCGGATTGCTCGGTATCGCTAATGCCGGAGGGTGAAATTTGTCCGCAGTGTGGTTCGCGAATCTTTTCTTTCGAGGTGCCCCTGAAAGGCTTTGTCCAGGGTTGTCTGAAAGAGGGTTGCGGATGGCAACGCTGGGAGCAGGTTGATGCTGCCTGGAACGACGAATTTGTCGAAGTCCGGGTGATGGATGATGGCTGTGGTATTCCCGAGACACAGCTTCCGAAGTTGTTTGAGCCGTTCGCCACCACCAAGGGTCAGAAGGGCACGGGGCTCGGGCTGGCCGTCACCTGGGGGATCGTGGATAACCATAACGGCACGATCACGGTGGAAAGCGAGGTCGGTGTCGGCACGACCTTCATCATCCGCATCCCGGTAGAATCATGAGTACGGTTCGGGACATCCTCGTCATCGACGATGAGCCGATGGTCACTCTGGCCGTGATGAAGGTTTGCAGCGCGGAAGGAATGACGGTCACCGTTACAAATTACGCTGCTGAAGCGCTTCGGTTTCTGGAGGAAAACAAGTTTCGCCTGGTGCTCTGCGACATCATGATGCATGAACTGGACGGTTTTCAGTTTCTGGAAGAACTCGCCCGCAGAGGCATACATACACCAGTGGTCATGATGACTGGATATTCCACCGTCGGAAACGCGGTTAAAAGCCTGTCATCGACGGGTGCCGTGGACTATATTCCCAAGCCCTTTACCGCCGATGAATTGCTCACGGTCGTGCGGCGTAGCCTCCGTTGCGGAACGCTGTTGGATGAGGCTGAGTCAGCCGGACTCCCGAGAAACGGCGCCATGAGCTATGTTCCGTGTCCCGCAAATTACTATCGGCTAGGGTATATCAGCTGGGTTGAGATGGAGGACAAGGGGACCGCGAAAGTTGGTGTGAGCGATCTGTTCCTGAAAGCGGCGGAAGGGATAAGCAATTTTGAACTTTCAGCACCCGGTGAAGACCTTGTCCAGGGCATACACTGTGCCGTTGCGATCTCTACGGACGGGTCAGTGCACGACATCATGTGCCCGATGGGCGGCAAAGTCCTTGAGATCAACGCGGGGGCGCAGTCGAACCCTTCGCTGGTCGAGAAGGATCCCTATTTCAGAGGGTGGTTGTATCGTATTTTGCCGACAGATCCGCAGAGCGATTTACAGTGGCTGGATTTATGAAGCATCAAGCTCATCATCGTCCTGGGACGTGCCGCGAATGCGGATACTATATTTCTTCATCAGGGCCTGCAGGTTGCTGCGTTGCATGCCGGTTTCCTCGGCGCTCTTTGTCACGCTCCAGTTATTGCGCTTTAAAGCACCCAACACAAAAAGCTTTTCGACGTTCTCCACTGATTTTTGCCGTGCAATTTTCTTGACCCGCTTGAGTTCTTCACTGGTCCTGGGCACGCCCAGATCGACCTGTGGCAGCATGTCGAGAATATTGACCAGATGTGCCTGCCGGATGACTTCGTCGCTGGCCAGGATGACCGCGCGGTGAACGACATTTTCGAGTTCCCGTACGTTACCGGGCCAGTTGTGGTTCGTCAGCAGGTTCATGGCGCCGGCTGAGAACTCTTTGACCTCGCGTTCCATTTCCGTGCTGAAGCGGTTGAGAAAATAAAATGCCAGCGCCGGGATGTCGTCATGGCGGTCGCGCAGTGGTGGTATTTCTATCGGAAAAATATTGATGCGGTAATAAAGATCATCACGAAACTCATTTTCCGCAACCATGGCTTCCAGGTTTTTGTTGGTCGCGGTGATCAGTCGGATGTTGACGCTGCGGGTCTGTGTATCACCCACGGCTTTGAATTCTCTCTCTTCGATGAAGCGCAGCAGTTTTGATTGCGTGGACATCGAGATATTGCCAATTTCGTCGAGAAACAGGGTGCCGCCATTGGCCACTTCCAGCAGGCCTTTCTTGTTGGCTACCGCGCCGGTAAACGAACCCTTTACATGACCGAACAGCTCACTTTCGAGTAAGTTTTCGCTGAGCGCGGCACAATCGACGGTGATAAACGGCCGGTCTTTACGCAGGCTGTTGTAATGGATCGCACGCGCAATCAGCTCTTTACCGGTGCCGCTCTCGCCGCGCAGTGAAACGGTACTGTTGGTGGGCGCGCAACGGGCGATTAGCCGGTAAACCTGCTGCATCGGGGCGCTGGGCCCAATGATGTTCTCGAAGCTGTAACGGGCACTGACCTCGCTTTTCAGATTGAGGTTTTCCTGTAACAGTTGCCGGCGTTCAAATGCCCGTGACACCACCAGTTCAAGCTCATCCGGGTCGAAGGGTTTGGACAGGTAATCGAACGCGCCCATTTTCATCGCCTGAACGGCGGTTTCAATCTGGTTCAAACCGGTGATCATGATCACGTCGATATCGGGGTGGGTTTCCTTGACCCTTTGTAGTACCTCGATGCCGTTCATCTTGGGCATTTTGATATCGAGAATGAGCATGTCGTAGTTTTTTTTGCTCAACTTCTCAATCGCTTCCAGGCCATTGCAGGCAGAATCGATTTCGAACTCGTCAGTTGACAAAATGCGCATGCAACTTCTGACAACAATTTTCTCATCATCGGCAATCAATATTTGCCTTTTCATGAGACATCGTCCGGTTGATGGGTTTCTATACTGGTGACCGGCAGGTAAATCTTGAAAATACTGCCTTTTCCTACCGTGCTTTTAACTTCAATTTCGCCGCCATGGGCGCGGATGGTACCGTGACTGACCGACAGGCCAAGGCCCGTGCCTTTACCGACACTCTTGGTGGTGAAGAACGGATCAAAAATGAGAGCCAGGTCAGTTTCTGTGATGCCGCAGCCGGTATCAATGACTGAGATCTCAACCATGGGTGATGCTTGTTGGTGCTTGTTGCTTTTCAGCTGTTTTTGTTTAACCCGGGTGCGTACCGTAATAATGCCCTTGCCGGCAATGGCATGCTCGGCATTGACCAGCAGGTTCATGATGACCTGGGTGATCAGGTCTTCGTCAATCCAGATGGTCGGCAGGTTTTTATCGAGGTCGAGCTTAATTTCAACATCTTCAGCTTGTGCCGACTGGTCGATCAGGTGGGCGGTTTGCCTGATCAGTTCATTAATATCCGAGAAGGTTTTTTCAGGTGCTTTTTTACGCGCGAAATCAAGCAGCCGCCGAATAATGGCCGCACAACGCTTGGTCTCATGTATAACGAGGTCCAGGTCTTCAGCCTCGGGGCTGCCGTCCGGCATGTTCTTGCGTACCAGGTGCGAAAAAGTGAGCACACCGGTCAGGGGGTTGTTCAGTTCATGCGCGATACCCGCGGCCAGTAAGCCCACCGAAGCCAGTTTTTCGCTGCGCGCCGTTTCGGCTTGCGCAATGTGTAGTTCGTGCCGCGCCTCTTCAACTTTTTGCTCAAGCGTCCGGCCCCAGTTCTGCAGCTCAACCCGCGACTTGCGCAAGGCACCGATCATGCTATTGAATGATTTGGCCAACTGGCCGAACTCGTCTTCACTGCGGATAGGAATTGGTTTGCCCAGGTTGCCGGCGGCCAGGCGCGCCGCACCTTCTTCAAGATCGCGCAGAGGGATGTAAACGATACGGTTTAACAGGAAACTCACCAGCAAACCTGCCAGCACAATGAAACCCAGTGAAAACCCGGTGACCGTGATCGTGTCCTCACGCATGCGTTTGTCGATGGTGCTCAGGGGGTAGACAATATCCAGCACGCCAAGCACTGCCTGTTCTTCCTGGTGCTGGTGGCAACCGTTGTTGGAGCAGGTCGGCTCATTTCGTATAACCGCGGTGCTGCCAAGCATGCGGCGGCCGTCGGGGGAGGTAAAAAACCGCGGTCTGCCGATTAACGGACTGGCTTGCCGGCTTTTTTCGTTAAGGTGACAGGCCAGGCAGGCTTCAGTTTCCTGGTCGATAGTGTTGCCAATTTCGCCTTTCTGGGAAGAGTGGATGATGGTGCCGTTTTTGCTGAGAATTCTGACTTTCTCGATGTCTTTCTGAGCGCCGACATCGCTGATGATCTGGCTGACCTGGGAAGGCTCGTTTTGCAGCATAGCAAAACGCGTGCTTTTGATCAGAACCTCGGACAATTGACCACTATGGGTAACGGCTTGCTGTAATAACTCTTCGCGGTTATGGCGGACGATCATCAGTGTGAAAATAAACACCGCAACCGCGAGCGCGATAACAAGGTAAAACCCGACTTTAAATTTCAGGTTGTTTCTCATGACGGCTAGTCGGTGTTCGCACCTGTTGGCAGCGGAATCAATGTTTCCGCTGTTCTCATGGCGTTGACCACGCAGTCGTTCAGGCTAACACCCTTGAACGCATTGCCGGTAAGCACCAGTCCGGGGTGGCGTTGCAGGTTTTCATCAATGGCCTGCAATCTCTCGGCGTGGCCGACCACGTACTGGGGTATGGCGCGCTGGTGCCGGAAAATACGGATGAAGTCCGGGTCGGCAGAAACGCCGAGCATGTCACGCAAGTCGGATTGCACCCGGCTTATCAATTGTTCGTCCGGCAACAGTCCCAGTTCGGGGGTTCTGGCGCCGCCAACCATGGAGCGCAACAGGATTGAATCTTCGGGGGCGCGCCCCGGGAAAACGTTGGAATCGACGATGGTACCCAATACGGCGCGGCGCTCTTTGGAGGGCACGAGAAACCCGAAACCATCCAGCACTTTACCGACACGTTCTTTACGGTATCCGAAACAGCAGACAGAAAGCGCCGGGTAGGGTATCTCTTTAAGCAGATTTGATAACAGCGGGTCGAAAGCTTTGAGCATTTTGGCCTGCGCGTGAGCCGGCGCGGCCATGATGATAATGTCGCTTTCCTCTTCCAGGCCGTTTTGCAGTTGCAACACGTAACGATTGCCGCTGCGGCTAATGTCCTTGACTGGTGAAGCAATGCGAATTCTGTTGCCCAGTTGTTCTGCCAGCGCATCGGTCAGCGCGCTCATGCCGTTTTTAAACGAGGTCAAGGTGCCGCCGGGGCCCGGGCCGGGCGTGTTTTTATTGCCTTCCCGGCGTGCTTTCATTTGTAGACTAATCAGGCCGCGTATCAGGCTGTGGTGTTCCGCTTCTATTTCACAGATACGGGGAAAGCAGCTTTTAACGCTCAGTTTGCTGGCGTCACCGGCAAATACGCCGGAGGCCATTGGATCAATTAGCCGGTCAAATGCTTCGCTGCCCAGACGGCGGGTGCCGAACTCGGCCAGCGTTTCATCCGGGTTGTTGGTACCGCCGGCGATCAACTCATAAATGACCCGTAGCCGCCCGGGTACGGTCAGCAGTCGGGATTTAAGAAATTCAGGTGGTTTTTCAGGCAGCTTGTGCAATTCGCCGCGGCTGAATACATAACGTTTTTGCGCCGCAATATCGGCCGCGACTGGCGTAACCCCGGCCTCTTTGCAGAGTTCGAGGGTTCTGGGTATTTTATCGAGAAATCCGTTGACGCCGCCTTCGCACAGGTAGCCTTCAGAGCCTGCTTCGGTCCATACCTTGCCGCCAATGCGGTTATCCGCTTCAAAAATGGTTATTTCTGTATCCGGTTTTCTGTTCAGGATTGCCTGTGCGGTGGCCAGCCCTGAAATCCCCGCGCCGATAATACTAATCTTCACAATACTCATCCCCAGTGAGTAACAAGGCCTGAGCGGCCCAATTCAATCCTGCAGTGGAATTTAACCCTTTTTTTGTTCCCTGTGCTGTAATAATTTCGTTTATATTGACATATGTCATGCGCGGGACAGCATCGTGGGCGTAAGTTTTGTAACTGTATGAACACAACGGGCTGAACCGGTTTCCGTTTTGCACGTAAACAAGGAGAATTTGATGGTGATTGTTAATAAAAATACGATGGGAGTCATCATGCTCTGTTTGCTGCCACTGGTCATTACAGCGTGCGGCAACGAGGCCCAAGTCAGTTTTTCAAAAGATGTGCAGCCAATTCTCGATAAGAATTGTGTTGAGTGTCACGGTGAAGGCGGCCAGGGCCTGCTGGCCAGCGGGCTTGACCTGACGTCTCATGAAAGCCTTATGAAGGGTGCGCAATTTGGACCAATGATCATTGCTGGAGATGCCGAAGGCAGCAACCTGGTTGTTTTGATGGAAGGCAGAGCCGATCCATCGATTTCCATGCCGCACGGGCAAAGAGATCCTGTTGGGGAAGCGGACATTCAGGCAGTCCGGGCATGGGTTGATCAAGGGGCAAAGAACAACTAGCTGAGTAGCTAAGATTTAGCTGACAAGATTCAGGAGACGGCTGAAGACCAGATACTCGCGTCAATTCAGTTGCAGTTTTAAAGTTTAGCTTGAAAAGAAGCATCCACAACTTGGGCGCAAGGTTGATTGCTTTGGTTAAAGGGGCCAATTATATGAAACCGTTAGCTGTTCTTAATATTAAGTGCTTTATTGTGATCTTGTTACTGGCTGCTTTCTCTCCACCAATTGTGGCGGATGAAGCGCCGCCGCCTGACAGTGAGTATTCAAAGGGCGCTGTGCAATGCATGGCCTGTCACAAAGAGGGCAGGGACAAGGAAGCGCACGAAATATTCATGTCACCCATGGGTATTAGCGGTGCCGCCGATTCACCATTCGCTGAAGGTCGCCATGATTGCGAAACCTGTCATGGGCCCAGTCAGTTTCACCGCAAGAAGCAAGAGGACGGCACGCGCCTGAAGCCGACCATCACCTTTGATAATAAAACCCCGGTTTCCATGCAAAATGAAGTTTGCTTGGATTGCCACAATGACAATGCCCGGCTGCAATGGGCGGGCAGCATGCATGAAGAAGAAGATGTGGCCTGCGCCAGTTGTCACAAGAAACATGCACAGCAAGACCCGGCCCTTGACAATATGGCCCAACAGGAAAAATGCTTCGCATGTCACCCGCGTACTCGTGCGGAAACGTTCATGAACAGTAGCCATCCGCTGCGTTTTGGGCAGATGACCTGTTCTGATTGCCACGATCCGCACAATGGCACTAATGATTTATTACTGATTCGGGCCAGTATTAACGATACTTGTTATAGCTGTCATGCCGAGAAACGCGGTCCCTTCCTGTGGGAGCACGCGCCGGTAACCGAAGACTGCACCTTGTGTCACAACCCCCATGGAAGCAACCATGCCGCATTACTGAAACAGCGACCACCGTTGTTGTGCCAGCAATGTCATTCACCTGGTGGTCATCCCGCAACCGCCTATACCAGTGAAGTTGCAGAAGACAGTTTCCAACAGCGATTCCTGCTCGGCAGGTCTTGCGGCAACTGTCACTCCCAGGTCCATGGTTCCAACCACCCGTCCGGCGTAACAGCTACCCGGTAATGATGGTTGCAAAAGAGGTTTAAGGAACAATGAGCACATTAAATAAAGGGCTTGGGGTCAGCCTGTCGACCCTGTTTTCAGTTTTCCTGTTGAATGGTTTCGCAACCCCTGTGCAAGCGCAGGATGCCGAACCCCAAATTTACAAATGCAAAAATTGCGTCAAATACACCGGTTGGCGCGGCAGTCTGGATTTCGGGCTGGGTTATGTCAGTGATGATTCGCTGCGGTTTGGCGATTATCGCGGTCTCGAAGACGATGGCTTTTACGCGGCCATCGACGGCGATATCCACTTCAGAAACCTGGAGGGTCGCTATCTCGACCTGTATGTGAAGGACCTGGGCTATGACAGCCGTCAATTCAATATTCGCGGCGGTAACCAGGGTCTTTATCAACTCCGTTTCGGTTGGCAGGAAACGCCAAAATATCGCGGCTATGGTACGCAGACACCATTTTCCGGCGTAGGCAGTGACCATTTGACCTTGCCTGGCGACTGGGCGTATTCGCCCACCACCGGCGGCATGAGCGCTTTGCAGGACAGTCTGAACGCAGCCGCGCTCAAGACGCAGCGCAAAACACTGGACGCGGGCGCGACGGTGAAGTTTGCCGACAACTGGTCCTACCGGATCGATTATCAACGGCAGGAGAAGAAAGGTACCCGCACGATGGGGGCAGGGTTTTATTTCAATAACGCCAGCATTCTGCCCGCGCCGGTCGATTTCACCACCAACCAGTTCGATATGGACCTGTCGTGGACAGGTAAACGCGCGCAAGTTCAGCTAGGTTTCATCAGTTCGTATTTTGATAACGGTGCTGATTCCGTGACGTGGCGCAACCCGTTTACTTCAAGTGCCCAGCACGAGTTTTTCAGGGCATCTCTTGAGCCTGATAATGAGTTTTACCAGTTCAGTCTGTCAGGCGCCTTTGCTTTTACCCCGCGCATTCGTATGTCGGGCAGGGCCGCGCTTGGGCAAATGACCCAGGACAACCCGTTTCTGCCGTACACGATAAACCCGGTTTACAGCAATCTGCCGTTGCCGCGCACTTCGCTGGACGGCAAGCTGGATACCAGCACTTTCAACTTGACCGGTAAACTGTCCGCACGCCTGAGCAACAAGCTTAGCTTTACTGTCCGCGGCAAAGTGGACGAAAGGGATAACAAGACACCGGTGGATTATTACCGGCAGGTTGTTACCGACCTGTTTCCAACCGTTGAGCGCTACAACCGCCCCTATGGTTATGAGCGGGAAAAATACTCTGCGGATCTACGCTACAAAGCACACCGGATGATACGTTTAAGCGCGGGTGCCGAGCAGGAAAACATAGACCGCACCTGGCAGGCTACTGAGCGCACTGAAGAAACCACTTACTGGGGCGAGGTCAAGGCGACTCCGTTTGTCAGTACGCAGCTTCGGGTTAAGTATGAGTCGGCGCAGCGTGATGTCTCTGACTACAGCCCAACGGATGATGGCAGCCGTTTGGATCATCCGTTAATGCGGAAATTTAACCAGGCAGACCGTGACCGTGAGCGGATCATGGTGGAGCTTGACCTGATTCCCGCCGCCGCATTTGGTATAAACCTGAGCTACTTCCAGGCCACCGCTGACTACAACGAATCGGTCATTGGTCTGCAGGCAAGTGAAGAGCAAAGTTATTCGGTTAACCTTAACTACGCGTTCGACAAAAAAGCCGATGTGTACGCGTTTATGACCAATGACGATATCGATGCCGACATTCTCAATACCACGGGCGGCAGCGCCATCCCATGGCGTGCAATCACTCGTGACCGGATCACCACCATTGGTTTTGGTGTGTCGAGCCATATCAATGACAAATCAAGCATTGGTTTCGATTTTGTATCGTCTGATTCAACGGGCAACATTTCCGTACAAACCAGCCTGGAAGAAGCGCCGTTTGACGCGCTGAAGACCGATCTGACCAATGCCAAAATTCATTTCGACCACAAGCTTAACGACCGTTGGGGTTATAAGCTTTTTGCAGAATATGAAAAGTACAGCAGCCGCGACTGGGCCATCGATGGATTGGGCGCGGATGGCATATCTTCGGTGTTGACGATGGGCGAGCAAAGCCCGAACTACAAAGCCTGGTATTTCAGGGTGCAGGCCAACTACCGATTCTAAGCATGTAGGCGTATGATTTGGTAAGGGTGTGAGAAATCGCACCCTTATTGACATGGGTCAACCAAGGTTTGCGGTTTATTCATTACATTGATACGAATATAAGAACCTCACACGGGTAATAAAAATATGGAACACATCAAGGCGGACGTTGTAATCGTCGGTGCGGGCGGGGCAGGTCTTCGCGCCGCAATCGCTATTGCAGAATTAAATCCCAAGTTGGAAATTGCTCTAATTTCCAAGGTCTATCCGATGCGCAGTCACACTTGCGCGGCAGAGGGTGGCGCAGCGGGTGTAAAACGGGCAGATGACTCACTGGAAATGCACTTCAATGACACCGTTAGCGGTGGCGACTGGTTATGCGACCAGGACGTGGTTGAATATTTCGTCCAGCAGGCGCCGTTGGAGCTGGTTCAGCTTGAACACTGGGGTTGCCCGTGGAGCCGTGACGATGACGGTTCGGTGTCAGTACGTCCATTTGGCGGTATGAAAAAAGAGCGTACCTGGTATGCCGCGGACAAGAGTGGCTTCCATATTCTGCATACCCTGTTTCAGACCTCATTGCAGTTCCCGTCCATCAAACGATATGACGAATATTTCGCGCTCGACCTGTTGCATGAAGACGGTCGCGCCCGGGGTGTGGTAGCGCTGGAGATGCGCAGTGGACGTTACTTCCACTTCAGCGCCAGTTCCGTGATTATGGCCACCGGCGGCGCGGGCAAAATTTTCCCGTTCACCACCAACGGCGCCATCAAAACAGGCGACGGCATGGCGATGGCCTACCGCGCTGGTGTGCCATTAAAAGATATGGAATTTGTTCAGTACCATCCGACCGGCTTGCCGGGTACGGGTATCCTCCTGACCGAGGGTTGCCGCGGCGAAGGCGGCGTGATGGTGAACAAGGATGGCTACCGCTATCTGCAGGATTACGACATGGGACCGGAAACGCCGCTTGGCCAACCGGTCTTCAAATCAATGGAGTTGGGCCCGCGTGACCGCCTGAGTCAGGCGTTCTGGCATGAACAGAAAAAGGGCAATACGGTCGAAACGGCCTGGGGCGATTGCGTGATGTTGGATATGCGTCACCTCGGTGCGCAGAAAATCCTCGAACGCCTGCCATTGGTACACGAGTTGGCACTGTCTTATGTCGGTGTTGATATGACCAAGGACCCGGTTCCCGTGCGTCCCGTGGTGCATTACATGATGGGTGGTATTGCCAGCAATATTGATGGTGAAACCCCGATGCCCGGTTTGTTCGCCATTGGCGAAACGGCTTGCGGCAGCCTCAATGGTGCTAACCGTCTGGGATCAAACTCACTGACCGAATTACTGGTGTTTGGCAAACGCGCGGCCGAGGCTGCGGCTAAATTTGCGGCCAATAATGCCAACCCGGGTGCCGATGCCATGGAAGAGCAGGCGGCGGCGGTTGTTGCCCGTGTGCGTGGTCTGTTGCTGAAAAATGAAGGCACCGAAACGATCGCCGGCATACGCCGTGAAATGATGACCACCCTGGAAGAGGGTGCCGGTATCTACCGTGATGAAGAAGGCACGGAAGAAACCTGTAAGAAGTTGTCAGAACTGCAGGCCCGTTCCGCCGGTATCGAAGTTAATGACAAGAGCAACGTGTTCAACACCGATCTGCAAGGTTTGCTCGAATTGCAGAACATGCTGGATGTGGCCGAATGTGTCGCCGAAGCCTCCAATGCCCGTAAGGAGTCAAGGGGCGCGCACCAGCGTCTGGACTACGTCGAGCGTGATGATGAAAACTTCCTCAAACATTCACAGTCCTTCCGTCAGGTCGGCGAGCGGCCCAGGGTTGATTGGCTGGATGTGACAATTACGCGTTCCCAGCCGGGTGTGCGTGATTATTCGGGGGATAAGAAATGATGAACGTGCGCGAAATAGAACTGGAAGTCATGCGCTTTGACCCTGAAAAGGATGAAGCGCCCTGGTTTAAAAAATACATTGTTCCATGTCAGGAAGACTGGGCCATCCTCGACGCGCTGAATTACGTCAAGGATAACCTGGACACAACACTGGCTTATCGCTGGTCCTGCCACATGATGGTGTGCGGCAGTTGCGGCATGATGGTCAATGGCGAAGCCAGCCTGACCTGCAAAACTTTTGTTCGCGATCTCCCCGGTAAGGTCAAAATTGAACCGCTGGAGAATTTCCCCATTGAACGCGACCTGGTGGTGGTGCTCGATGACGTGATGCAGAAGTTGCACAAGGTGCAGCCCTACATTATCCGCAAAGATGACCCACCGCCTCCGGATGAAGAGTACAACCAGTCACGCGGCGCGTTGGCCAAATTCAAACAGCTCACCATGTGTATCAACTGCATGTGCTGTTATGCCGCTTGCCCGCAGTACGGACTGGATAAAAACTTCATCGGTCCGGCAGCTTTGGCGCTGGCTCACCGTTACAACAAAGACTCCCGTGACCAGGGCAGAACCGACCGTCTCGATATTCTGGCGGATCACGATGGCGTTTGGGATTGCTCATTCGTAGGTGCTTGCTCTGAAGTTTGTCCTAAGCACGTTGACCCGGCCGCTGCGATTCAGCAGATGAAGCTTGATAGCGCAACGGAGTGGTGGAAACAGAAAATGGGAATAGCGGGAGACAAGTCATGAGCCGTAAACCTTTTATCAGACCAATGTCGAAAACCACCTGGTACATGCGCAACGGGCGTTACAAGATTTACATGATGCGCGAAATGACCAGCTTTCTGGTGTGCTTTTACGCGTTGCTGACCATTTGCGCGTTGGCCGCGCTGGCAACCAACTCACCGGAGCGCTGGGCGACTTTCCTGACCGCGCAGCAAACCACCGGCATGATGATCTTTCATGCGGTCGCGTTGTTGTACTTTTTGTTCTACCAGACCTTTCCCTGGTTCAAGCTGGCCCCCAAGGCCATGCCGGTCCAGTTGGGTGAAAAGCCGCTTCCCGGTAGCTATATTGTTATCGGTCATTACGTGGCGTGGGTAGTAGTAACGGTTATTATTTTCTTGCTGGCGGGAGTGCTGTAGTCATGGCAATTGCAAAAAAAGCTTTGTTTTGGACCCTGTTCGCAGCAGGCGGCACAGTGACAGCGTTTGTTTTTCCCGCGCTGATCGCATTATTCCTCTTTATAGCCACCGGAAACACGCCTGAAAACCTGCAATATGAGCAAATTCACGCGTTTTCAGCGAGTTTACTTGGCAAAGCAGCCCTTTTCATCGTACTCTTTCTAGCAGTATGGCATGCAGCGCATCGATTACGGGTCGTAGCACACGATTTCGGCATCAGAAAGGACGCGTTGATTGCCAGTGCCGTCTACACAGCTGCTGCGATTGCGTCTGTGCTGACGGCTTTTTATTTATTATCGATAAATTAAAGCTGGAAAAAGGAATATTCGGCCGCCAGCGAGGTTTCACTGGCGGCCAACAACAATATGAATGACGACTCAAGAGAAATAAACGACAACTACAATTTTGATGTAACCGATTCAATGGGGCAGGAAGCAACCGCTGCTATCAACATGCCCCCTCCCAACATCCCCGATTACTTGCAAGACACCTACTGGTGGGCTTACCTGCACCCCAAATCGTTCTGGTTTTTTGAACGGGAGTGGGTGGTTAACCTGATCCTGTGGGGCAACATGAAAAAGCTCACCAATGCGGTGCTGGACGAAATGGAACTCCAGCCGCAAAGCAGGGTGCTGCAAGTTGCGTGCGTGTATGGTGATTTTTCAAATCGTCTCGCCACACACCTTGGCAAAACCGATTCCAAGCTAAGCGTGGTTGATGTTGCGCCCATCCAGATTACCAATGTCGAGAAGAAGCTGGCAGCCCACGATAACGTATCGGTTCACCATCAGGATTCAACCTGTATGGCGTTCCCGGACAACAGCTTTGAAGAGACCGTGGTGTTTTTCCTTCTGCATGAACAACCCGCAGACGCGCGCCGCAAAACAGTGGCCGAGGCCATCCGCGTGACCCAGCCGGGCGGCAGGGTTATATTTGTCGATTACCACGGGCCGCAGCGTTCAAACCCGATGCGTTATGTGATGAAGCCTATCCTGACGTTACTTGAACCGTTCGCGATGGATCTGTGGCGGGATGAATTACCGGCCTTCATGCCGGCGGATATCAAGCCGGAACAGGTTTCCTCCGAGTTTTACTTTGGTGGTTTGTACCAAAAAGTAATTCTGGATATTTAATTCTGACTGGAAGGGGGTTGGCGCAATAAAATGCATCCTGCGGATAACCCACTTGTTTCCCACCCGCCAAAGAAGGGTCCGTTGAAAAGATTCTGGACTCACTTCCGCAAGGCGGCAGAGCCGGTGACCGAAAGTGCGTTGGCTCTGTTGCCAATCATTCTGGTCATTGCTTTTTTTCAATTGATCGTTCTTCACCAGCCTATTCCGAATCTGGGGCAAATGATTTGGGGTATCTTGCTGGTGCTGGCTGGTCTGGCACTGTTTGTCCGTGGTTTACAGATGGCCTTGTTTCCCATCGGCGAAGAGATGGCCTACAACTTTGTGCGCAAAGGCAATCTTTGGTGGCTATTGGTATTCGCCTTTACGTTGGGTTTTGGTACTACGGTGGCCGAGCCCGCGTTGATCGCAATATCTGAAGAGGCCGCACGCATCGCCGCTGACGGTAATGTCATCGAAAACACCATTGAGGCGCAAAGTAACTACGCAACCGGCCTGCGCCTGACCGTGGCGCTTGCGGTTGGTGTGGCTTTGCTTGTCGGTGTGTTCAGAATACTAAAAGGCTGGCCGGTTCAGTACCTGATTATTGGCGGCTATTTTGGTGTTGTCATCATGACTTTTTTCGCGCCGCCCGAAATTATCGGCATTGCGTATGATTCCGGCGGCGTGACCACCTCCACGGTGACGGTGCCCCTGGTCGCGGCACTGGGTATAGGCCTGGCTCATACCATTCACGGACGTGATCCCCTGATCGACGGTTTTGGTTTGATCGCCTTTGCATCGTTAACACCCATGATGTTCGTGATGGCTTACGGGATGCTGTACTGATGGGCGGTTTTAGCGATTTTGGCTACACCCTGCTGGGTATGCTGCGCGATATATTGCCGATTGCCGCCATATTGTTTGGCTTTCAAGTGCTGGTGTTGCGCCGACCCATCAAAAATCCGGCGCGGGTAGGTACCGGAATGCTCTTTGTGCTGCTGGGGCTGACTCTGTTTCTCGAGGGGCTCGATTTGGCGTTGTTCCCATTGGGCCGGCTGATGGCCGAGCAATTGACCGCGCCAGAGTTTATCTACGGTGCCGGAAACGATGGACTTGGAACGGTGCATTGGCTTGATTTTGCGTGGGTTTATTTATTTGCGGCGACCATGGGTTTTGCCACTACCGTCGCTGAACCGGCGCTGATGGCGGTGGCGATCAAAGCCAACCAGGTTTCCGGCGGCACGATTACCGTCAGGGGACTGCGCTACGCGGTTGCCATTGGAGTGGCGGTGGGTGTGGCGCTGGGTGTATTCCGCATTATCACCGGCACGCCGTTGCACTGGTACATCATAAGCGGTTATATCGTGGTGATTATTCAAACCGTGTTTGCACCAAAATCAATCATACCGCTGGCCTACGATTCCGGCGGTGTGACCACATCAACAGTGACCGTGCCGCTGGTGGCGGCGCTGGGCCTGGGTCTGGCAGAAACCATTCCGGGGCGCAGCCCCATTATCGACGGCTTCGGCCTGATCGCTTTCGCCAGCCTGTTCCCCATTATGGCGGTAATGGCGTACGCGCAGCTGGTGGATTGGAAAGCGCGGCGTTTAAAACAACATATTGAAGAAGAATGACTGATTGTTAAATTGAGGAATCGTTATGCACTTTAAGCTTATTATTATTATGGTAGAAGATGAGCGTACCCAGGACATCCTGGATGCCGCGCGTGAAGCGGGCATTACCGGTTGTACCGTGCTGAACCAGGCGCGGGGTGAGGGTATCAAACCGGCCAAGACGTTTCTTGGGCTCAGCATTGACAGCCAGGTGGATGTCATCCTGATGCTGGCAGAGGAACATATGAGCAGGGAAATCATGGAAAAGGTCGCCAGTGCGGGAGAGTTTGACCAAACTTCCGGTACCGGCATCGTTTTTCAAATTGATGTTGAAGACGCCATTGGCGTCAGGCATCAGATTGAAGCATTGACGAGCGTTGTAGAGGACAGGTTATGAAGCAGTTGGATAATATCATTCGTGTGCGGGATGTCATGAAATCTGACGTGGATGTCATGGAAGGTATGTTGACCGTGACCGAAGCGTTGAAAAAAATGAAGTTTCCGGACACTCGAACATTGATTGTCGATAAACGCACTGATGACGACGAATACGGCGTGGTGATGTTTCGGGACATGGCAAAGAAAGTGCTTGCCCGTGACAAATCGCCAAATCGCGTCAATATTTACGAAATCATGTCGAAACCGGTCGTGTCGGTCGACCCCGAGATGGATATTCGCTACTGCACGCGTTTGTTTGACCGCTTTGGTCTGTCACGCGCGCCTGTTCTTGAGAATGGTAAGATTATCGGGTTGGTGAGCTACTCCGACATCGTGTTGAAAGGCCTTCGACTGGAAATGGAATAGATAAGTCACACTTATCAATTACATAAAGATTTAAGTCCAGGCTGATTTTTGTCGGCCTGGGTGACCCTTCGTTTTTCACACCAATACGGCATGTTTATCAACTTGAGATAGGTCAAGTTGAAGGCAAATAAATGCACTTTTATGTTTCTCGTGATTGTCTATATATTATAAAATACTAATATTCAATTTGGATTCGTCCGAACAGGGGTTTTGGGAAGAAATGAAAACACGAAAACGCAATTGGTTACCCGGTGTTGTTACGATAATATTTTTGATTGGCATACCGGTTTGGTTATTCACGGGGGGGGATGATGCCAGTCTGGATACCCCTTGGGAAAGTATGCCAAAACGGGCTGAGCATGTGGATCACAAGGATCTGTTTGATAATCTGGGTGAACTGAAAACGGGTCAGGAAGTAACCGCGGCCTGTCTGACCTGTCATGAAGATGCCGGTGACCAGGTGCTGCACACGGCGCACTGGCGTTGGGAATCTGATCCGGTTGAAATTGAGGGCCGCGAGGGTCTATTTAGCACCGGTAAGAAAAACACCATCAACAACTTTTGCATAGGCATCCAGGGCAACTGGGCCGCCTGTACCGCGTGCCACGCGGGCTATGGTTGGGATGACGCCGACTTTGATTTTGAAGACCAGGGCAATGTCGACTGCCTGGTTTGCCATGATAACTCCGGCACCTACCGTAAGGGCGCCGCCGGAATGCCGCTGGAAGGTGTTGACCTGCTGGCCTCGGCCAAGAGTGTAGCCGTGCCAACCCGTGAAAATTGTGGCGGTTGCCATTTCAGGGGCGGTGGCGGCAACGCGGTAAAACATGGTGATCTTGATGAAAGCCTGTATTACCCCACAGAAGAAATTGACGTTCACATGGGACGCTTCAATTTTCAATGTGTCGATTGTCACCAGACCAAGGATCATGTCATTGGCGGGCGCTCCATCAGCGTGAGCGTTGATAACAAAAACCAGGTGGCATGCACTGATTGCCATAACCCGAAATTGCACAGTGACGAACGCATCAACGCGCATACCGACACGCTCGCCTGTCAGACCTGCCACATACCTGAAGTGGCCGTCAAGGATGCCACCAAGACCCATTGGGACTGGTCGGCCGCCGGCGATGACTTTCAGGAAGAAGACACCCACCATTATCTGAAGATCAAAGGTAGCTTTATTTATCAAAGAAACCTGCGGCCTGAATACCGTTGGTATAACGGTCTTGCAGAGCGCTACCTGCTGGGTGACAAGGTTGACGACAGCGGCAGCACACTCATGAATCCGCCGAAAGGTGATATCAGAGATCCCAACGCGCGTATCTGGCCATTCAAAATTCACCGCGCCAAGCAACCCTATGACGTTGAGCTTCAGCACCTGTTGCAGCCGGTAACATCGGGCAAAGGCGGTTACTGGAAAGACTTCGACTGGGATGCGGCTTTGCGCCTGGGTGAAGAAGTCACCGGACTGCCATACAGCGGCAATTATGATTTTGCGGCAACTGAAATGTTCTGGCCTCAAACACACATGGTAGCGACCAAAGAAAAAGCGCTGCAATGCCAGGCCTGTCACGCTGAAAATGGCAGGATGGACTGGGAGGCGCTGGGTTATGACGGCGACCCCATCAAGCAGGGCAGCCCGGCGCGCAAAAGAAGCGCTAACGGACAGAAAGGGGGCGGATCATGAATAATCAGCGCAAACAGATGAAAAACTCCATTTTGGGTGGGTTACTGTTGTCAGTATTCAGCCTTGTGGCCACTGCCAACTCTTTGCACCCTGAAGTGCCTTTGCTGGACGCGCAAGGCGTATTGGTGCTTGAAAGCGGTTTGCCGCTGTCGACCATGACGAGCTGTGGCGGCGCCTGTCACGAGACGACCTATATTATGGGTAACAGCGATCACGCTGATGCCGGCGCCAGTCAGTTGGGGCAGGGTGAAAACCTGCACGATTGGCAGCAGGGGCCCGGTTATTTTGGTGGTTGGGATCCGCTTGCCTACGACACCGATGGTCTTTCCGCAACCGGTGGGATAGACCTGGAAGCCTGGTTGATGCGTTATGGCGCAAGGCACGTTGGCGGCGGTCCGGTGGCGGGCCTTGTAGAAATGAACTGCCTGCTTTGCCATACCGATGTTGCCGGCCAGGCCTTGCGCGAATCAGCGCTCAGCGAAGGCGATTTTGCGTGGGCAAATTCGGCCTCGCTGTCGACACTGGGTGTGCTGGTAAAAGATGCTGACGGATGGCGCTGGAACACAGAAAAATTTCAGCCCAATGGCGCTTTGCAAGAGGGCTTGCTTGATATTCGCAAACCCCGTGATGAAAACTGCGCGCAATGTCATGGCATTGTAGAGAACAATCTCGAGGACCCGTTGACCATTTCGGGCGATCTGGACACGCGTCACAACACCGACCGCACCGGTCAGCTCATTTCTCCTCAGAAGCTGCTTAACAGTGGCTTGAATATCTCCGGTAAAGACGATCTTAATTACCCGTTTGATGTTCACGCTGATCGTGTGGTCGGGTGTGTGAATTGCCATTATTCATTGAACAACCCGGTATATTTCCGCCAGCGTGATGAAAGCCAGCCGGCTCATCTCGATTTTGACCCGCGTCGCATGACCAACGCGGATTACCTGGTACGACCCTTACACCAGTTTGCCAAGGGCCAGTCGACCCTCGGTCTTGCTGCGGCAGATACTGAAAACAGCCTGCGGCGCTGTGAGTCCTGCCATGACGCGACCAATGTTCATGAGTGGCTGCCGTACAAAGATCGGCACTTCGCCTCGCTGGCTTGTGAGTCCTGTCATATACCCAAGCTGTTCGGCCCCGGCCTGCAGGCAGTGGACTGGACCATGCTGGATAACGCCGCGCAACCATTGCGGCAATATCGTAACGTCAAGGGTAAGCCTGAGGCTGTCGATAGCCTGATTGAAGGCTTCCGCCCATTGATTCTGCCGCGCGCGAATGGCGGTGGTGAATACCGCCTGGCACCGTTTAATCTGGTCACAACGTGGTATTGGACCGCCGGTGACCCGGTTGCACCTGTATCCCGGGAACAGCTTGAAGCTGCGTTGTTTGCCGATGGCGCTTACCACCCCGCTCTGATCGCCGTGTTGGATGACAATGGTGACGGCGAGTTGGCGGGTGATGAGTTGCGTCTTGATGATGAGGCGGCAGTGGCCGCGGTCAAGGCACGCCTTGAATCGAGCGGGCTTACCGACTTGCAAATACAGGGTGAAATTACCCCGTTCTCAATTAGTCATAATGTTGCCAACGGCGAGAGGGCGACCCGCAATTGCTCCAATTGCCACGACCGCGACTCCATACTGGCCACTTCTTTTACGCTTTCTGATTACCAACCCGGTAACGTGGAACCGCAGATGTTTGCTTACGAGGGCGTGGCGTTTTCCGGCGCGGTCAAGAGCAAAGTGTCCGGTGCTGTCAGCTTTACCTCTGATGCCCACAACTCAGGCTTTTACATTGTCGGCCTGCATGGGGAGCGCTGGGCCGATATGCTCGGTTTGCTGATGTTCCTGGGTGTTGCGTTAGGTGTGACCCTTCACGCAGTTGCCCGTTACGTCGCATGGCGTCGCCGGGCGCCGGTTGAAAAGCAGTATGAACGTGTGCACATGTATGACGCATACGAGCGTCTCTGGCACTGGCTGCAGGCCGCCGCGATCATGTTGCTGTTGTTTACCGGTCTGATCATCCACAAGCCTCATTTCTTTGGCATGTTCAGCTTCCCGTACGTTGTCAGTGTTCACAACGTGTTGGGCTTTGTCTTGCTGGTCAATGCGGCGCTGGCGCTGTTTTACAACCTTGCCAGTGGTGAGATACGCCAGTATCTGCCTGAGCCCAAGGGTTTCATTGTTCGTGCCATGGCGCAGGCGATGTACTACAGCCAGGGCATTTTTGCAGGCCAGGCGCATCCATTGGAAAAAACCAAACGCAATAAGCTCAATCCGCTACAGCAGGTTACCTACCTGATGATCCTGAATGTCCTGTTACCGGCGCAAATCATCACCGGTGTCATGATCTGGGGTCTGCAGCGGTGGCCGCATATCGCTGCGGAACTTGGCGGTTTGCCGGCGCTGGCGTTGGTCCACACGCTGGTGGCATGGGCGTTTGCAACTTTTATTGTGATGCATGTTTATTTGACCACAACCGGTCATTCACCAAGCGCGGGTATCAAATCGATGGTCGGTGGTTGGGATAATGTAGAGAAACATACGGGTAAGCCGATATCGGACGGCACGAAAGGAGAGTCAAAATGAGTCAACAGTTGAGGGCCAGGCCCTATATGAACCCCTACCTGGCGGGCACTTTGCTGGGTATCGTGTTGTTCCTGGCGTTTCTGATCACCGGTTCGGGCCTGGGTGCCTCCGGTGGCCTGAACCGCTTGCTGGTGTTTTATCAAAACGCCATGAACCCTGAACACGTGGACCAGGTGGCTTATCTGCTGAAGATGGCCGGCGGTAATACCAACCCGCTGGATAGCTGGATTGTGTTTCTGACCGTTGGAACCGTGCTGGGTGGTGTTGTGTCCGGGTTAATCGGCCGCCGCATCAAGCTGGAAACCAATAAAGGCCCGCAAATTAACAACACTACCCGTTGGATTATGGCGTTTATCGGCGGAGCCCTGATGGGCTACGGCGCACGTCTTGCCAGGGGTTGTACCTCGGGTCAGGGCTTGTCGGGCGGTGCCGGGCTATCGGTGGGTAGCTGGGCCTTCATGTTGGCGGTGTTTGCCGGTGCCTACGCGCTGGCTTACTTTTTCCGCAAGCTTTGGAATTAAGGAGGAATATCATGACAATTTTCCCACTTCCTCTCGATAACCTGCTCGGTCATTGGGGTTCTTACGTCATTTACGCGGTGATCGGTATTGCTTTTGGTATGACGCTTGAAAGCGCAGGCTTTGGTAACTCCAAACTGCTCGCCGCGCAGTTCTATTTTAAGGACATGCGCGTTTTTAAAGTGATGTTTACGGCCATTATCGTGGCGATGACACTGATATTTTTGTCATCCGCGCTTGGCATTCTTGATTACAACCTGATCTGGGTTCCACCCACTTATTTGTGGCCTGGTATCGCGGGCGGCCTGATCATGGGCGTCGGCTTTATTATTGGCGGTTTTTGCCCTGGCACGTCACTGGTGGGTCTGGCAACCGGCAAGCTAGATGCCATCGTGTTTGTCATGGGTGTGCTGTTTGGTATTTACCTGTTTGGCGAAACGGTTGGCGATTTTGCGGTGTTCTTTGACAGCTCATACATGGGCCGCTTTACCCTGCCGGAATTGTTTAACGCCAGTTACGGCGTGGTTGTGCTGTGCATCGTTGTTGGCGCGTTAGCGATGTTCCTTGTGGTAGAAAGAGTTGAGGCCGCGATTAATAAACGGCCCCTGCAAAAACTGCCAGGCTGGAGCAAGCCGGCAGCGGGCGCGTTGATCGCGTTGGCCGCTGTGGCGCTGGTGATAGGGCAGCCGGACAATGCGGACAGGTGGCAGAAAGTTTCTGCCCAGGCACAGGTAAAACTGGATAACCGTGAGGTACAAATTGCACCGGCCGAGTTGCTGAGCTACATGAATGACGCCAAGATCAAGCTTATTCCGCTGGATGTTCGCGACGAAAGTAATTACAACCAGTTTCACCTGCGCGGCGCGGTACATTTACCACTGGACCAGGTACAGGGCAAAGCCAGAGATCTGCAGTTTGAACTTGCCAATACGCTCTTCGTTATCATGAGTAATGACGAGAGCCGTGCAACCGAGGCATGGAAAATTCTACGGGCTGAAAGTGTTCAGAATATTTATATTCTTGAAGGCGGTATCAATGCCTGGCTGAAAACTTATGCCGCTGATAGTTTTGCTGCTGAAGATAAGATTGCCGACCGTCTGGATGAGCAACTGGCTTTCCGGTTTAATGCCGCAACCGGCGCGCGTCATCAGGCTTCTGAGCCCGCGCCAAATTTCCTGGACTTGAAGTATGAGCCCAAGGTGATTTTGCAACTCAAGCGCGCTCCCACCAGTGGCGGTTGCGGTTAAGGAAGTTTTACAGACAGAACCAGCAAAAGGCCGGGGCAGGCAGCCTCGGCCTTTTTTTTGCGTGGCTACTTGATGTGGCAGGTTTGGCAAAGTTTTGAATTTGCCGGGTTCAGTCTGAGAAAACTGGCATATCCGCCGCTGCCATGTACATCGTGGCACGAAGCGCATTCAACCTTGCCTGCATAAAGCCTCAGGCCAGCACCGGTGATGGTGGCAGCATCCCTGAGCCCGGCAGAATTTGTGCTTACTGACACCCCAACCGGGTGAT
>UPTN01000305.1_pt1 | contig 26964 bp, 34 predicted proteins | sample 2160111 | NCBI WGS metagenome assembly UPTN01 (sample SAMN06265058, study PRJEB28932) | marine metagenome | isolation source: Columbia River Estuary | place: USA:Columbia River Estuary, USA | collected 2014-05-05
CCACCATAAACAGATAACCATCTCAACTCAGATGTATGACTAATAAGACCTTCTAGTGTATCTGGAACATAAGTTAGAAAGCATGAGATTGGCATTCCCTTGCCTTGCTTCGATCCATTTGGAGCATTTGATAGTACTGGTGAAGCAAACATGAACCACTTGTTTGAAACATAGTTGTACAATCTTTGTGCTAAATCTTTGTCTAGTTCTCCATCGTAATGTGACCAAGCTGTTGCGGCTCTACGATATGCTTCTTGTGGTGATTTTTCATATTCAGTCAAGTAAAAGTCTTTCAACATTCCCAGTGCATATGAGGCGAGTAGGGAATCTTTATCTTTGTCGATTTTTATTGTCATTTCTATATCCATTTTTGATTAATACACAAAGCAAATTCAATGCAAGTAGTGTATATATAAACTTTTGATCTTAGGTTGTAATGAAATCTTCAATCATTGGAAAGATTGCGTGTATTGCACAACCAATCTCTCTTGCTAATTCCATATGCTCTTTTTGTGTACCGTTGGCTGATCTCAACTCGACATAGTGAATCCATGATCGAATTGTTCCATTGGCATACAATTTTGATTTGGTGTTACCCTCAGGTAGAACTGCTCTTGCTTGTTCTTTTGCGATACCATTATCAATAGCCCAGTCATACGCTTCTTTGGCTTTTAGAATCACATTGAGTTGTTCTTCTTCCCATCGCTCTTTTATATAGTCATTGTCACATTCAACACTATTCTGACGATTCTTTTCGTCTTGCATTCTCGCATCACGAACCTCAAAGGTTTCATCTAATGAACCTGGGTCAGCATATCTTTGACTGAACTCTTGAAACGCAAACGAACGATGACGAAGAAACTGTCTCGCAATATCACGAGTTGTCTCTACTTCGATTGTCGCAGAAGCCATTTCAAAAGGTGACCAGTGCTTGTGTTTGATAAGATAAGCGAGAAGTCGCTCACTTGTTTCTAGATTCATTTGCCCTTTCGGGTTTGATACTTTAGCGCAATATGCTACTAAGTCTTGTACATCTTTCGGTCCTTCAACTGAGCCTTCGGCAGGCTGAGTATATCCTATAAGTTTGGCTTTCATTTAAAATCCTATGAGTTAACATTTTTTCCAATAGCTTAGTTGCAATTTGCCTTCTAAGCCTCTATAAGTATTATCGTCTATCATCTGCTTTATATCAGCGGGTGTAGCCCCAGATAATATCACATCATTGATGTCTTTGTCAAGTACCTTTTCAGGCCAGATACAAATATTATACCCCTTGTCAATACATCTTTCCATTCTCGAAACAATCTCTTTGTTTCTAGGTTCATTGTCAAATACAAAAACAGCGTTCTCTGTATTCTCTAAACCTTTTGCGTTGCCATCAGCACCTGCCATTGCGACAGAGTTGTCTATGAATAGACTGTCAATTGGTCCTTCAATGACATAGTACTTCTTGTGAAAATTGACTGTATCAAGTCCGAAGACTTTAGGCATATCTTCGTCAATCATAATAGTTATATAGCGTAGTTCGCTATCTCTAAATGCTCTAGCGTTGAATCCAAACAGATTGCCTTCTTTGTCTATGAAAGGCATCACAAGTCTTGGACTATCATTCTCTAGCTTAGGTAACTTGCCAGGAATAATTGAGTTAACCCACTCATTAAATTTAGAAGCATAATATAATTTATATTGTTCCGATGCTGGGATATGTCTTTTTTGTACATAAACTTTAGCTTTGTGGTCATAATTAAGTGAAGAAACTTTCTTAATTTTGAGTAATGGCGAACCCTTCTTCTTGAAGTTTGGTGCTTTCATCACTAGAGTATCAAGTGGCTTAATATCTTCTTTGGGAGGATTGAAAAGGTCTCGTCTTGCTTTCTTATCGAGTGCTGTGTCGATGATGTACTCGTTGTACAGATTATGATCGACTGCTTTGAGGAAGTTACGCATACCAAGAGAAGCACCACAGTTATGACAATAGTAGATAGCACTATTATCTTTCTCTAGAATCCACCCTCGTGCTTTGAGTTTTGACTTCTGTGAGTCGCCACAGATAGGACATCGACAGTTTGCTCGGTATGGGGAGTTCTCTTTAACTGAAAATCGTTCTAGGCGTGTAGACAGAATGCCTGCATACTTTAGGTCTGTTGCGTTCATAAATCTCCATGATATAGTTTACTCGATGTGTCTATTATACACGGATTTACTGAAATGTCAAGTCTTTTTTACCCGAATTGATCGAGAATATTTGACTCTGATAGTAAATAAAGAATGGCTGCGGCACCACCAACAACAACCCATTTCCATTGCTCTAACACTCTTATTCGTTTGTATATCTCTTCTAGTGATACAATAGATCGATCATCATGGTCTCTGAGAAAATCCATCAGCGATTCGTGATTCTCGTTAGCAAGGTCTTTCTGCTCTTGATCTTTCTCTTTGATTCTTTGGTGAAGTAGTTCGTCTGATTTTTCAGATGCCCTAGCAAGTGTGCTGATGTCGCCTGCTGTGCCGTCTATTTTGCTTTGGTGTACTGCGAGAATTTGTGAGATCCCATTTGATGCATCAGCAATCTTATCGATAGCATCATCGACTTTGCCGAGTAGATTGTGAATATTCGATACATCTTTCTTTAAAATTTCCACATCAGTCTTCACAGAATTTAAACCGTTTTCATCTGCCATTTTTATATTAAACCCTTATTGAATCTTTGAAACTTTTTAATTTGAGAGCGTCTTTCTTGTTCTTCTTTTTATATTTATTAGCGACTGATGGTGTCACTACTACTGTACCATCGGGATTATCTCCTGCTCCGGCAATACCAGCGGTACTAGTACTAGGAGCATCCTCATCAAACATAGTTTCAAACAGTTCGTCAATATCGTCAATAGATCGACTAGAATTGACTTGTTCAATATACTGCTTTAGTGTTTCTTCCAGAGTAACTTCAGTGACTGATTCAGCAAGTTCAAACCCACCGTTCTCTATACTCTGTTGCTCTTTAATAAGGTACAAGGCAGCCGCATAAGAGCCGATGCGAGATTTACCGCCAGGTATTTTTTCTAATAATCGTTTCAACTTCATAATCATGATATCAAAGATACCGAAAGCATCTTTCTGCTCTCTCTTAGTGAAGTCTTTTCTCTTGATAAGTTGCTTACCCTTCTCATCAATAATGCCGAGTTCATATGCATCCCAGTCTTTAAAAGGCGTACTAAGCCTCTTAATGAATTGGAATACTAGAAATAAATCAACTATCATAATTTTCTTAACTCGTCTACTATTGTTTGGTCTAGTGGTATTTCGGAAGTAATAATTCTAGTATCACTATACTCTATAACATCAGGCATATATCCCAACATGATTACAAATGGCTTTAGACACTTATGATACTCTGCTAGTCTAAAGAATAGCATCGTTGTAGCACCTGCACCAAAGCAGTTATAGATCACAGTTAAGTGATTAAGTATTAGTCGTACCTTTAAATCATCATCTTCTTCGTAACGCTTAAACAATCTCTTGAGATGTTGAAATCTCCTTAGATCGTCATAGAATTCATCTGATGAGGCTGCCATTCGTATATCATATGACTTAGCCGCAAACAGAAGAAAGCTGTCTTCATCAAGTCTCATCATTATTCACCTTTAGTTATTATACCAGAGAGCGATTATCTGCTCTCTGATATATTTATAACTAAAATAATGATGTACTATTATGACTGTGTAGCGATTACTGGCAATGAAGTTCTTGTTTGCGCTAGTGCTAACGAACAAACACAGCGATACTGTTCACCAGCCTTGTCACTTACATTGGCACCAGTTACTGTTAGTACAGCAGTAGTTACATTAGTGTAAGTTGAGTCAGCACTAATGTTAGTGAAGTTTGCTCCGTTATCGGTAGACTTCTGCCATTGGAAAGTAATTGTTCCACCAGAAGCACCAGACTTAGTTGCTACAACAGTAGCTACGATGTTGGCATCATTCGCAATATCAACTGCAGGCGCAGAAACGCTTGTGATAGTGATTTCTCTATCGAATGCAACAGCATCATCAGTAGCATCAACACCGGTATCGCCTGCGGCAGTAGCATTACCGTCACCGAATGCACATAATAGTTCTGCTTTGTGACGAACACTGCTACTAACATCAGTGTAAGTGCTATATTGATACCAACCTGGAGCATCAAAGCCCTTGTCTTGGTTAGCTTTCAATGTTGCTTCTGTGCTATCAATGAAGTATACATCGCTAGGCGTTACTTGTAAAGTATGATCTCCAACACCTTGACCACTTGGTTCGCATCGGTTAGTTGATAGATCAACATTTGCGAATAATTGAATTTCGCTTGCGTTGATAACTTTAACATATTTGATACCGTTACCGACTTGAGCACCTGCTAATGCTGTACCACCTGAGTTGGTTAAAGTTACCTGATCACCAGATGTGAACGAATGATTTGCAATTGTCACATGAAATGGTGAACTTGTAGCAAATCCTGCTGGTGCTACTGAAGTAGTTGGTGTAAGCCATTTTGGCGCACCTGCCAAATTATCGGTTAATCCCCATAAACTCATTTTGTTTCTCCTGTTATTTTCTAAATGAATATTGTTATATTTATAATTAAGACTCTTTTGACCCTGATTCCTCAGAGTATTCTTTAATAGTTTTCAGTGTTTGTAGCATACTTCTGTATGATTTTGACATACCATCAACTAACTTTTTCTTAGTTGCTGGCTTTCTGAAACTATTATACTTGTCTAAAGCAATCTTGATTATGTTTACAGGTAGCTTTTGCTTCTTGCCGTCTGCGAAAACAATATCCAGATTTCCTTTTACATCAGCCGCTTTACGCAACTGAACAATGATGTTCATTTTAGCTGATTCTTTATCACCCTTAGTCGCTTTCATGTCATCCATGTCAGCAGGGTCAATCGCTTCTTTTACGACTTTACCAGTCTTCAAGAATTTGAAATCAACACCAAGTTGTTTTGCGGCTTTAGTAATTGCTTCTCTAGTTGATCTAGCTTTCACAACTATAGGAGTTTTACCACCACCAATTTTTTTGCCGTTCAGAGTTTGTTTAGGAATTGGAACAGCGAAGTTAGAAAACCCTTCGTCTAAATCCAAATCTTCTTTAAGAGCAGATCGTACTTGCTGTACTTTCGTTTCCATATCTCTGATTTCGCCTTCAATCTCTCTACGACTACGACCCTTGCTTTTCTTGATTAAGTCTTGTAATTGAGACTCAAAAGAACTTAACTTGCGTTTAAGATCAGACGAACTCTTACCTTTATAAGGATTTCTGAGTGCTTCATCTAAATCTTCATTATGCTCAGTTACTTTATACTTTTTACCTGAAACGATAAACTCGTCATCACCGTTAAGTCTGGCAGCCGCTAGTGCTTTAGTAAACGCATTACCTTCTTTGATTTTAACTTCTTCGTTTACAGCCTTCTCTAAGTCTTTAGCTTGTCCTGCATGAGCCTTTGATGCACCTTTCAGTTTACCAATGATCTCTTTTACTTTACTTTCGTCTTCAGATCCTAGAGACTCTAGTTTAACGCCTTCAAGAGAACGGAAGAACTTCAGCTTAACGCCTCTAGTCTCAAACTTAGCAGTTTCAATACTGCCGTCAGACGACTCTTGAGTCAATGGATAGAAGATTCCTTTAGCGATATTAACTTTCACAAGTGGAAAGATGTCGCCAGCAATACTAATCTTTGTAGTGTATCTGAATACAGTCTCACCAGACTTTACATTAGCACTTCTAACAAACTTCTTATCTTCAGCATTTAGAGCGAATAGTACCATTGCGTGTACGCCCTTGCCATCACCCATTACAGCAACTTCTTTATAGCCTTTCTTACGACCATATGTAAGTGCTTCACCTTCACCCCAATTAGGAGTCTTATCTGTGAACTGTTGATATTTCTCGTCTAGTTCAACAGACTCTTTGATAAACTTAACTGGGAATAAAGCAGAGCCACCAGACTTAGGATCAATTTGCATAGCATATGGCTGTCCCTTGATCTTAGTCTTGTAATCTTTATGAACCTTAGCAAAGTTTGCTTTAGTCATTTCGATTTCGCCCTTCTTATTCAACTTACCTCTAACTTCTGCTAAGTCGCTTTTGCCCATTAAAGCATCGTGATTATTGGTTGCATATTTGTTGGCTTCTTCTTCTTTCTCACTTTCGTATACTTTCTTACCATCTTTGTCGTATACGCAGAACATATTAGTTTCTTTGTTGAATCTAACATGATCAGTGGGGTCCATCTCTTCAGAGAAGAAGCCTTCAGGCTTTCCCAAATCACCAGTCTCTTCAGCGTAGTAACTAGCTTTCAAAACAGTACCAAGAATGTCTTTGTTACGACTGATTGGCTTTTTCAACTGAACTACTTTCAAAGTCTTCTTGTCTTTGATGTTCATAGGTGGCTTCTCTGCACTTACGATAGAACTCTTTGCGCCCTTCTCGTTAGTTGCAACTGAAACAACTTTTCCACCTTGAGCAGTATCAATAACTGCGTGAGTGTTCTTTAGTTCTGCAAGTTCTTCAGCAGACTCTTTAGTCAATGCTTTAGAGATTGCTTTTCTACGCTTGTGAAGATACTCATCTGAATCGTCAGTGTCGCCATCGTTGTCGATGTCTTTGTCTTTACGATCTTTGAACTTCTTCTTAACAGCTTTAGGCTGAACTTTATCAAGGCCTTCACCGTCATCAGACTTATCGTTAGTGTTATCTTCTGCAATCACAGCTTCTTCTACTTCAACACTTTCTTCTACTTGTTGCTCTGGAATATCAGCTTCAGCAGACGGTGCTTCAGGCGCAGGTGCTTCTTGAGCAGTATTGTAATTACCCAATTGCGTGTTGAGCGATTTGGTAAACGCATCCATCATGCCTGCTGGCAATGGCGAGATGTCTTCTGGTTTCTTAAACATTTTCTAATTCTCCTAGAATTTAATTATTATTACTATTTATCAGTTATCAACTTTTGCGCCTGCTCTCCACTGATAGCAGGACCAATATTTTGCTTTCCACTTAGGACCAGGATCTACATCACAGCCGTGTCTTGCTCTAAAACTTTTTCTTCTGCCGGGATCATCTCTTTTGATTTCCGAGTTAGGATCACCAAAAGTGACTTTCACGACATTGCCTTTATCATTTTTCACATATACACCAAACTTAGATTTGGATCCAGTAGGAAGACGAAACGGATCGTTAAGTGTAACTTTACGACCTTCGTACTCAGACTCTTCTACAACTACATCGTATTCAAGTTCTTCGATCTCGGTGTATTGCTTAAATCTATGCATCTTTGAATGCAAACTCAAACTGTTCGTCAAGATCATCTTGTGCTTCTGAAGTCATATAATCTCTTACAGAATCAAGATAGTCTACTGCTTTAGTGATTTTACCTTGAGCCCACTCTGGAAGATTATCTTCGTCATCGAGTAGATTCATCAAGTCTTCAGCGGCAGACATGACAGTACGAAGTTGACCTTTAGCCATTTCGCCTTCGTTGTCATACTCGTTTGGATCTTTATCTTCAGCAATAAAGTTAACAAAATCTTTCATAGTTTTATCCTAGTTTCTTTAAAGTCTCTTCGTCTGCTTCACCAGTCAATGGTAAATCATTCAACATCTGGAACTTTTGAATTTTAGATTGTGTTGTATAATCCATAACACCAGTCTCTGGCAAACCTAACGCTTTTTGTGCAGTTGCTACTGGATTAGCTACCGCTTTCTTTGGAGAAGCCTTCTTTTTAGTTGACTTAGCTTTCTTAGCTTTAGGTGCTTTAGCTTTCTTCTCTTCACCCTTTTTCTCCGCAGGCTTTCTGCCTAATTTTTTAAATATCTCGAACATATCGTTCTCCTTATGTATTAATTCCTACGCTGTATTGTGTCTTACCATCAACTCGTGATGCAGTAAGAATGCTCTTGCGATTATCTTCTTCACTCACATATGATACATGAACCCAGCCACTATCTGGAATACCTGGCGTGTAGAACTCTAGAATCAACTGATCAAAATCACAGTTCTCTACGATCCATTCTGCTACATCACCATTTGCTACACCCGGTACTTCGATGTCTGCGGCTTGTCCTTTACAATGCTGTGATCTAGTGCTACCACCTACAGCTTCGTTCAACTCAGGGCCTCGATAACCACTATTAAGTACAGTGGGCCCAAAGTGATCTCGAACAGGTTGTACAACCTTCTCGAATAAAATCTTTGCGGCTTCTAGATGCTCACCCTTTGGTGTGTTATCTAAGCCTTTTCGTTCAGCAGTTTGGCTTTTTGTAAACTCAGCCAACGAAAAATTCTTACTCAATTTCATAATATGACCTCAATTTTGTCCATGTTTTTTAAATTTGACTTTAGGGAATGCTAGTGTTGCTTGCATAACTTCGTCTTTAGTAGCATCGAATTGAATAGCATCTATCTCTTTTACTTTCGTATTCTTTGCGGCTAGCCAACGATGATTACCATCAATAACATATCCATCTTTACTTATCAGTATTGCTTTCTTATTCATATTGGGGTCTTTTACGACTTTACCAATAGACTGCAATATTCCCTGTGTTGAAAACTGCTTCTGTATAGCTTTCAAACTACTAGTCTTTGCTTTTACCTGTTTAGAGCGTATGCCAGCTTTCTTCATATGCGCCATGTAAGCATCATAATCCTTTTTAGAAATCTGTGGCATCTTTGATCGTAGTATTCCGTCTGTCTCATCGGGAGTCGGCATACCTACGACAAATTCTCTAAATCGTATCATACATTAAATACCTTGTCTGAAGTACCGAAGTTCTTCTTACGCATGATAGTCTTGTTGACAACTTCAAACTCATCTTTCTTCTTGTCATAATTGATTACAACAGGTAGATTAAGATCACTTTGCATATCTTTGATCACAGCTTCGCTATCTGGATTCTGGCGAATGTTCTTTGCTTTGTTCTTAGCAATCTTCTTAAACAGTCTCTGTAACTCAGCAATTGTGATAGCAGGCTTGTTTCGTGCATCATTCATACGATCAGCGAAGTGTCGTGTAAACTCTACATCAACATCAAACTTGGCTAGTAAACGATCAGCAAACTTCTCAAGATCGTTTAATTGCTTCTGCGTTACTTCTTCTGCGAAGAACTTAAATCGTTTCATTTTTTGATGCCACGCTCTTTCTTCTGTTGAGCAATCCACTTCTTAGACTGTGGAGTCTTTGCAGGAGTCTTAATCCATGCACCCATCTTCTTATAAGCATTCATGACATTAGCGTTGTAATCAGCACCTGTGCTATTATCTACAACAATAAACTTCTCTTTGTAGTATGCCTGGAACTTACCAATGTTGTTCTGTACTGCTTTCCACATCTTCTCTACATCAGCATCGGGCAATGTACGCTTGCGATCTCTGTTTCTTTGTAGTGCAGTCTCAAGATCAGTATTAACGAAGATCATACCAGTTTCGTAACCAATACGCTTCAACTCATCTGATTGCTTTTTAATCTTATCGAAGTCTTTACCAGTACCATCAACGATGATTCCTAGACGACCATTCAATGCTAGTTTCTGCTTTAACTTAGTCAATGCTTTCGCTTTACCACGAACTGCTTGACCCGCAGGGCTGAAGATATCTTCTGGAGTAGTGTCTAGTCCAATCTTCTTCAACTGAGTCTCGAACGCATCATCAGAGTTGATCAGTTTCAAACCAAATGTAGTCAATGCTGTTTTACCAACAATGAATGACTTACCAGAACCTGGTCCACCTGCTAGAAATACAGCCTTAAAGATGCCTGGATCATTAACACCCGCTTGTAGATCGATCTGTTCAGCAAAGTTTGCTTCAAACATCTCATCTAGACTCTTAGCGGCTTTTTCTTTCTTTGATATAGCTATTGCGGCTTGCTGTGCAGGATTAACTGCTTCACCACGAACTTTCTTAGCTAGATCAGCATCTGCTTTACCCCAAGTACCAGAAGACTTAGTTACGAATGAGTTTACTCGTGCCATTCCCCATTGCTGTGGAGTAGTGCCAGGTCTATGACCAGTTCTCCAAGCGGCAATGCCTCTATCGTAAACTTTCTTCAATATGCCGTATGGCATTCCAGACTTTTCAGCTTTATTCTTTAAGCCTTCGTTTGCTTTCTCATCTAGTTGAATAGACTCGCCATACATCTGCTTGAACTTTTTAGTATGCTTAGACGGCTTAGTTTCAGCAGTAGCATCACCAGGCGCTGGCTTATAGGCTGCTGGATTATCATCATCCATCTTAGCGCCTTTCTTGAAGTGTGCGTCTCGCTTATCTTTAGTGGACTTCTTTAATCCCTTATAATATACTGCGGGCTGTGTGCCTTTTTTATCTTTGATATCTGGGTCTTGAGCGGCTTCGAACATTTCTTCGAATGCTTCGTTTACGCTTTGACCAGGAGTATCTTTCTTGTACTTGTTCGCACTTTTATCTGTGCCAAACTCTAGTGCTTCCTCTGACTTGAGTGGAAACTCTTTAACAAACATTTTTTCGAGTTGTCTGTCATCTACATTTCTAAAGACACCGGCTGCCTTTTGAGCATAATATCCTATAGAATGCGACCCTTTATCCTTATTGAATAATGAAATCATGTGCTTCATTGCGGCTTTATAATCTTTGCCTCTGATCTTAGCCAGAACATCAAACTTTAATGCACCAAATGGGGCGAATCTTTTCTCGTATAGATCAGCATCTTCTTCGATTGTATTCTTGCCACCAGACATGAAAGAGTTAACACGAGCAAATGCCCACTGTTCAGCAGTAACACTTTCTGTCTCTTGATATGAATCTATTCCTCGCTGATATACTTGTTCTAGAATTTCAAGTGTGATACCAGACTTTTCAGCTTTCTCATAAAGAGCAGTCTCTCTCTTAGTCTCATCAAGAGTGATAGAATTGTTAATGTCGTTAGTCACTTGCTCAATAAATGCAACTAAAGACTCGTCAGTATCAAAAGACTCAACGGCTCTTTGCGCCTTAATCATTTTAGCGAGTTCTTCTCCAGATTCGCTATTATCGGGAGCATTTCTGAATACCTTGAATCGTCTATCTAGCAGAAGTTTACCAGTCTTTTTGCTGTACATTTGATGATAGCGTTTTTTCTTTGGAGTTTCATCTACTTTAGGGGTTTCTGTGTGAGTACCGCACGAATCTTCATACAATGCATCAAAATCAGCGTTGATATCATATGACTCCTTCTTTAAACTAGATAGTCTAGTAAGTTCTTGCTTTCTTACTTGAGGCATAAGTCTTTTTGCAATCTTGTCAATAGCGGCTCTTTTCTTCTCAACTTTTTTGTCGATCAACATTTTTTCGCCAGGGTTCAAGCTTGCATAATTAACACCTTTTTTGCCAGCAACTTTTTTGCGAATAATCTTGATAGCCGCTTTTCTGGCTCTCTGTTTTAGCTTGCCCATACTGGCTTTTTTATTCTTGAGCCTTTTTCTAGCGGCAGCAATCTTACCCTTATACTTACGCATGGTAAGTGAGCGTTGTCTGCGCTGTTGCATACTCATTGCTTCGTCTAGTTCAATAGATTCCATTGCTTCAGCAATCTTCATACCACCACGAACTAAATCGTAGATATCTTGAGCGTCTCTTTGTAGCTTCTTGGGTAGTCCAGATTTAAACTGATCAAACTTACCACTTGCGGCTGCCACTCTCATCTTAGATGCAGACATACCAGAAACATCATCAGCATCTGGGTCTCTATCGCCCGCAGATACAACTTCGATACTGTCGAATGAGTAATCTTTACCATTGTATTTGTTTAGTAGTGTCTCGAAGTCTTTAACACGATCTGATCCAACAACTAGAATAAGTTTACCGAACTTAGATTCTAGTTCTTTCATAACTTGAATGATTGTTTTGGACTTTGACTTTTGAACTAACTTGTTACCGAATGCTTTCTTGGCAAGCATGATTTTATCATCATACTCTAATGGATTCTTTTTAGCATCTTGCGAGTGTGTGATGTATAATAGAGGAGTTGCTGAGTTCTTTCTAGCAACATCTTTGATCTTGTTGACCAACTTCTCGTGACCAACAGTAATAGGATTCATGCGACCCCAACCGATAACAACAGTCTTGTCTACTGCTTCATCTAGTTTGGGATTGATCTCAATAGCGTTTTTATTGAGAACTTCGTCTTTTTCTTTTTTAGACAACTTCTTGTCGTCAGCGACCTTCTTTTCGAGGTCGTCATTCTTCTCGTCTGTCATATTTCCTCTTATCGTAGGTTTGCCTAAGCCTTACTACAAAATGGTTACTATGTCTTTATTTATACTTTTTAAGAGTTCGATCTCTTAGATTTAATGTCTTCTATAGCCGCTTTGATTGCATCTTCTGCAAGTACTGAACAATGTATCTTAACTGGTGGTAATGCTAGTTCGTTAGCAATATCCATATTCTTAATAGCACTAGCTTCTTCTAGGTTCTTACCCTTTACCCATTCGGTTAAAAGTGAACTAGATGCAATTGCTGATCCACATCCATATGTTTTAAACTTAGCATCTTCAATGATATCATCATCATTCACTTTGATCTGTAGTCTCATGACATCACCACAAGCGGGTGCACCTACCATTCCAGTGCCTACACTGTCATCGTCTGCATCCATTTTGCCCACATTGCGTGGGTTCTCGTAATGATCTATTACTTTCTCGCTATATGCCATAACCCTTAGGATACTTTGCGTTAAACTGCTTGAGTGCTTCTAATTTAGCATTTTCTTTCTGTTTAAGGTTGAAAGAATCAAACTCTTCACTTGCATTGATTGCTTCCAACATTGCATTCTTGGTCAAACTCGAACTAACACTTAGACCAATTGATGTTGCAAACTCTTTGAGTTGTGCCTTTGTTTTGCTACTTACATCAGTCTGAGTTTGAAATGCTTTATCTAACGACATAGCGTATTCGATATACTTTTCGTTATCGATTTCCATCTTAGTCTTCTTTCCTAAAGATAGTAAGTAGACCATATACAACACCCGCCATTGCGAACAGTTGTGCTAGATCACCAAAGAGAATCACTGCACCACAAAATGCAACCATAGAAACACCGTCTAAAGTTGAACGCTCTTTCATTCTTGATTTTAACCAATTCATATATTTCTCCTTATTTTTGCCAACCTTTAATGATTTCAGGCGAGAAGTTTGCTTTGCTGAACTGTAGTCTATCTACAAGTTTCACAGCATTCTTGCCCACTTTGTCAATCGCAACAAAGCCTTCTTGCTCTGTTACTTTGTAACCATCAGCAGTCTTTAAGAATGTGCCGATAGTCTTAGTTCTATCTAGCTTTCGTATAACTAATAGTTTTGCATCGACTATAAGATTGTATAGATTAAACAGCGACACAATCTGAGACTTGTCTACTCTTGAGAAATACGCTAGTATCTCTTTCCGTCTTTCTTCTTTACCTTCTTTACCCTTTTCGGTCTTTAACTTATCAATCTGACCCTGATAATAGTCGTAGATATAGTCCATAAGTTCAGTCACAAACTTAGAAGGATTCTTAATTCTTTCTCCTGCACGAACCTTAACATTCACGAAGGTCTTAACTCTGATTAGAAGTTCTGGGTTGTTTGTAATACCCTCGAAAGTCTCTTTATCAATCGCATTAAACAACTTACCTGCCTTTGATAAAATATCAGTAACTTCATCTGTTTCTTTTTGTGTCATGTTTGCACTACCAGAAACATCTTTATAAACAGCATCTACCGACCAGACTTGTTTGCTCTTTCTAAGTTTGCTTGCGATCTCCTCTCCAAAACTTGCAGACATTGATTCAAAAGATTTCCCTCTGTATGTTGTGTGCCATACCACACCGATTTCGGTGGAGAGTATCTGTCTAGCAAGTTTGCTTTCTGCTGGTATCGCATAAACAATGGTATTAGGATGGAAAGTAATATGCGGTTTTCCATCAATAGTAACTTTGCGTATATCTTTCTTCGAATAGAGGAAATCACCCTGTACAACTCCTTTAATGCCCAATGCTGGCAGATGTTTCAATGCCAGTTTCAATTTTGTATTCAAATCGCCCTTAGCGATATCATCATCTATATCTTTATTCGACTTATAAACTTTTGGATTCTTGTTGAAGATACCTTTCTTAGCAACAAAGAACTTCTTATCAGATGGATCAATACCTGCAAAAACTGCTGGAGCACCATCCCACTTTACTGTGACATTCACTTTAGACTTAGCATTGCCTGCTAACATATCTCTTAGTGAGCGTAGATAGTTGATAACCTGTCTTGTACCGTCAACACCACCATTTAGAATGATGTCTTCCATATGCTCCATATGAACATTCTTTTCTTCTGCTAGATACGACTTTAACTTGTGCATTATTTATTCCAGTGGGTATCAAACCATCGTTGTGCTTCTTTCTTTGCTTGATCTACATTTCTGTATGCGGTAACTGGATGACGAGGTATATCGCCTCCTGCTTTAGTATTATCGAACAATGTAGGCATTACTTTCTGGCTACCATCTCTATTCTTTTTCATAGAATCCATGCCAGATAAACGAATTTCAAACTTACCATCTGAAGAAATGTGTTTGAATACTTTCTTGTTGCCTGCACCATATCCATCTGGAACTTTCTTCCATTTGATTTTGGTTGCTTCGTTAAACTGTTTGAAAGACTTCACTACTTAACTCCGAATAGTTTTTGCACATCTTCTTTCTTGTCTAGAGAGTATGGAGACTTGCTCTTAGTTATCATTCTGCCAATACATCTCAATTCTGCTCGTCTAGCTTGAATAAGTTCTTCACTTCCTGCTTTCTTAGTGAACGCTCTACTTGTCGATCCTTTCGTGTCTCCTGCATAACCAACACGAAGTTCAACATTGATCTCACCCTTAAACGCAGGCACTGGAAGATTAAGCGGATTCTTACCCATATAGAATAAGCCAGCTTTACCAATCTGAATGTAGTATACATTCTTGCCGTTGTATAAGTTTGTGATATATCTAGAATCTAGCTTAACATAACTCTGAATGGCTTTCTGATAGCCACCTTTTACAGCCGCTGATCTAGCTTCTTGTGAACAAATAAAAGGAACACCAACATTAGCATACTCAGCGTGAACTTTCTTAGGCTCTTGAGTCTTTAGAAAGTCTAAGTACTTATTAATCTCTTTGAACTTTGTCTTAGTAGCATTCAATAAAATCTGCAAATCTTCTGGCTCTGTGCTTGCCGCAAGCTTTGGAGACGGAATAAGTCCCTTACTCTTTCTTTCATATCTTAAACTACCGCCACCCATCTGATCTTTCATACCAGATTTGATCTCAATGTTGAAAGATTGTCCCTTATATGTGGCTTCGATGTCTCCAGAACCGACATTAGAGAATCCTGCTCCTGGTTTATCGCCAGCGTCTAGTCCTTCTATATTTGCCGCTTTCATAGCACTGTGTACTTTTAATTCGTAGTCTAGTCCTTTTTGACCCACAGTTTCGACAAAATAGTTCTTGAAACTTTTCATTTCTTTATCCTGTTTATACTAGTAATAGAGTTATTTATGCTTTTTTGTAACGACTCTACACTCTTCGAATCTCTTCATTGATGTCCTTACCCCATATAAATCATCTGTATTGTCAAGCGTTGCCGCAAGAAATGCTAAAAGTAGCACTCTGATATATTTACTAATTTCTAATTCCGCCTCATTGTTGAGTAGTTTTTGGGGTCGTCACCTTTTCCGACTGGGACCATGTTTGACTTGTGCATTGTTGCAATTCCGACAAGATAGTCTCCTGTATATTCTTGTCGTTCTGGTTTTGAGCATGGTGAATCTGTTGTCTTCGTCTCGACACTTGCATATTTCTGTTCATTGCGGACATACGCCTTCTTTGGGACATACTCTTGAAACTCCTTCTTGTACTTCTTGGATTTACTAGAACGATACTGTATATAGTCATCAAGTGTAGCACATTGTAAATGATGAGTGTAATTTTTACGCATTTCTTTGTTATATTTTCGCCATTCGAGTTCCATCGCAGAGTAGCTAACCTTCTCTGCTTTCTTTTTCTTCTTTGGCTTTTTAGATGTCGTATAGACACCCTTTATAATATGCATCGTCATGTTACACATTATACAACAGGATATACCATTTGTCAACAAATATATGAACTTATTTTGTAAATAATCGACATATTTCTTGACTTAGATATCTAATTTATATAAATAAACTCGTAAGGGTGCGTGTAACTGTGTTCATAACACAAGAGGCAAGTGTGACTTTTAGTAAAATTAATACTCACAGAAGGAATAGTCGGGGAAGCATTTTATATGCAGGTGGGGTTCCTCCCGACCACGATATCTTATATTAAAAAACGACTTTTTTAAGGTCGTTTTTTTTCGTCTCAAGAAACATCTTTCTCGTAAACATCTATCTTTTCTTCAGGAATACCATCTTCGATCAATCGCTCTTTTAACCAAAATGGGTCGGGGACATTCCATTCAATACGCCTTTCCCCATGCTTGTTATACCAACTAACACACCAAATCATATCTTGCATCTCTACGCTACCTTTACATTTTAACGACTTTATGTGTACATAATAACACACTGGTCCAAAATGTCAAGAGTTATTTTTTACTTTTTGCTGTTCTCTTCTTCGGTTCGAGAGTTGCTACTTTTTTAGCCAATGCGTCTACTTCAGCGTTTAACTCGTCTATCTGTTTTGCGACATTAGGGTACTTTCGTCTCCATGCAATGCCTTCTTTATCCAAGATATCAATGCCATATCTTTCAGTTGCCCAGTCTGCGATATCTTCAAACTTATCATAACACCACAAACCTGCTTTTGTATCTTTAAACCATTTCGTAGAAGCCGCACCCAAAAGTGAGCCAGCAATACTACTTACCATCCAAAGCCACATAACTTTCTCCTATTTCAATCCACCAAAGTCTGGTTTCTTTTTATTTCTAAATGAAGTGACATTATCTTTATCGTCATTTCCCCATGAAGGCTTACTGTCAGTCTTCTGAGTTGATTGACCATCGTTGACTAAATCTTGAGCAGAATCTTCTGCATCAAATAACTTCATCTTAGATCGATCTAACCCAATAATGAATCGTTTGAGATAGTTGGTATCACCCCATCGATTCTTCAACTGCTTGACCATTAACTGACCAAGACCTTCTAGTTCTTCTGTTGAGATCAAACCAAACATAAAGTCAGCAGTAGCAGGTAGACCAAATGATTCAGAAGTATCTTCTAGATTCAAATCTGAACTACTATAGCCAGTTCTCGTTGTCTGTGTAGCACTCAAGATTGGAACATTGAACTCTACAGCAAGACCACGAAGTTCTTCTGCGATTGCTTTGATCATCGTGTACGAGTTTACATTCGCACCCGCTTTCATTCTAGAACTTGTGCATATATTTAGATAATCGATATAGACCATATCTGGAGTAAAGTTCTTCTTCAACTTCAGTTCGTTGAGTAGATGACGGAAGTGGGCAGAGCCAGCACTTGCTGTCGGGAACTCTTTGACGATCAGTTTACCAGTTGTCTTATCTTTGACTTTCTTGACTCTCTTCATAAACACATCTTTAGGCATATCTTGTAGACTATCCATCGTTGTGTTCATTAGATTAGCATCAATACGCTCTGATATCTTCTCTTCTGCCATTTCCATTGTGATGTAAAGAACATTCTTACCTGCCATAAGATTGGCAGATGCACAATGAGTCATGAACAAAGTTTTACCAACACCAGTACCTGCAAGAGCGATACTCAATGACTTGCGTGACAAACCACCCTTAGTGATCTTGTTGAATAGATCAAGGTCGAATGCAATCTTGTCTTCTTTCGTGTGATAGAACTCGAATCGATCTTCGGGCTGTTCAAGAAAGTCGTGACCAATCGCCTGATCAAAAGATACGCCAAGTGCTTTACTCAGCAACTCTGGAATAGAACCCTTGTCAAGGTCTTTGTGTTGACCATCAAGAACAAGAATAGATTCACGAACAGCGTTGTAGATAGCTTTGTCTTGACAGAACTTCTCTGTCTTATCAACAAGCCATTCAATGTCAGTCTTCTCATCATACTCTAAAGCGGTAATGATACCAGATATCGATTGATACTGATCATCACTAATGTTAGACTTCTCTTCAATAGAGATACGAAGTGCCTCTTTCGTAGGCACCCCGTTGTAGTCGGATATGTAGTTTATAATCGACTTATAAACACTTTTCTCAGAGAAGTCATCGAAATAATCATCACTGAGAAAAGGTACAACTCTTCGCATATAATCTTCATTATGTAACAATCCTGATAGAATCGTTTGCTCAAGCATCTGCGATTTTCTCCATATCTGGCACTTGTGAATCGTCTTCTAACAATGACTTAGTTGCCATTGTGTACTTCTCTTTAATAAAGGTTGCAATATCAGTCTTCTCAAACATCATCAACCAGAACTCTTTGTTATCAGCAATCTCTTTGGCTCGCATCATCTTATCGCACAATACTTCACCAGTAGATGGATCGACTGCTTCGTACCAACCAACTTTAGGCTTGACGATATAACCACCTGCTTCAGCGACATCCATTAGACCAGACCATTTCGAGATACCACCTTCAAATGTCACAGACACTGGAATCTTCGCTTTCTCACGAACATGGCGAGACTTCTCGATGTTGATGATGAAATGATAGCCAGCAATCTCTTTATCAACTTTCTCTTGTTGACGACCAATAATCCAGATGGCATCAGCAGAATAATAAGCACCAGTACCACCAGATACGATATCTTTTGGATATAGACCGATCTCTTTGTATGTGTGATTCACAGCAACAAGAGGGATATCTTTTAGATTTAAGTGCGGTGTAACCATTCTGAACAGAGACTTCATCTGCTTGGCACGAGACATATCAGCAACTGATTTACCAGACATAGCATCTTCAACTTCTTTCTTAGAAGCAAGGTTACCGATAGAATCAATCACGATACAGACTTTATCTTTCTTATCAAGACCATCTAACTGTTGCATGATATCAAACTTCAACTGCTCGACATCAGTAATCGGTGTATGAATCACTCGATCCATATCTACATCAAACGACTCAAAGTACGACTGTGGCGTACCAAACTCAGAATCATAAAAAAGCACAACTGCTTCGGGATATTTCTTCTGATATGCGGCAGCCATCAACAATGCGAAAGCAGACTTAAAGTGTTTTGATGGGCCTGCAAGCATCAGCAAGCCTGGTGTTAACCCACCATCGATTCGACCAGACAATGCAACATTCACCATAGGTACTGGTGTCGGTGACATTTCTTTTTTACCAAAGACTTTTGAGTCCATTATATTTGATGTTGCCTTGATTGTCGAGTTCTTAGCAAGTTTTTCCATTAATGACGACATAATTTATTCTCCAAATTCAAATTCTATATTATACTTCACGAGGCTATTATAACACTACTTGTTGTAAATGTCAAACAACTTTTTCTCAAACTGTTCAATCTTTAATGTTCGATTAGGCCATAGAATATATTCTTTCTCTGGGTTCGCTTTCAGATTGTTAAGTAATGGTGTTACTGCATTGTACAGTTCGTCTAACTGACTCTGCAAAGTTTTTGCTGATGATGAGGCCTGCGTTGCTTCTTGCTTGACAGCCTTTACCGACTGTAGTTCATCTTCGTCTACGGCTGTGAAACCGAAATCAAATATATCTGACATTTTTTTCTCCTATTTGTCTTCTAACTCTAAGTCTTTTTTTGTGTTAGCTAATAGTAAATATTCTTCTCTGAGAAACTCTTGATTTTCATCTAACCAATTCTCAACTGATATCGACTCTTCGCCATAATTATCTCTCTCATACATTGCTTCATAATACTTTCGTTTAGCAAAATCCTCAAATGAGGGTATGATCATTCTCATGTAAAAAATCCTTCGAGTGAATTTATATGTTCAAGTTCCCAATTGATTGCATCTGATACTAGCTTCAAGGGGTCTTTGAATGTCTTGTTGAACTGCATCTCATAATCAATATGATCGTGTAGATCAAATTCTTTGGGTAGAAATGGATGAAACGATATTACATTTTCCATAACTGGGTTAGGCATTTTAAGGTAGCAGAACTTTACCTTGGAACCGTTTTTGATTCCCTCAATAGAAAGACCCTTCTTCTTGATTTGGTCATTACACATCAATGCACCACGAACATGGATAGGAGTACCTTTCTTATATACAGTGTATTTATCTTGCCACTTATCTATGTCGCTCACACCACGAGGAAAAGACACATCTTCTGGTGGTAAACTCTGAAACTCTTCATAGAAGTCTGACACAAATTTCTGTAGGTCTGCTTCTGTTGAATTAAGCATAATCGAGTAAGCTTTCTTAAACTTGTCTCGAACGATCTGTGGCGTTGACGACTTAACTGCTTCAATGCCCATCACTTTGAGTTTTGGCTCTGCGTACTGAACACCCTCATTATTATATACATTGAGTATATATCGTTTCTTAGCAGTCCAGATACCTTTGTCTGCGATTGCTTCACGAGCCATTACCATTCGATTCTCGAAGCCATTCATTTGATCGCTCATATCTTGATAAGACTTAGCGAACATAGGAACAATCTTTTCTTCACAGGCTCTATCAATAAACCTCACAGGATCTTTAGGACCAACTGCTTTCACAAGAGGACTCATATCAACATAAAGCGAGTCTGTGTCCATAGCGATAACATAATCTTCTTCGGTCTTGAGCATGGTATTAAGAAACTTATTCATAGCTTTCTCAGCCCACTTGATCGACAACTGACCAGATAGTGTGATGCCCTCTGCGATACGAAGATCATAGTATCGGAAGTAGTTATTGCCTAAAGCCCCATAAAGTGAGTTGAGCAAAATCTTTACAGCTTGCTGTGTATTATCTAGTCGATTGATTTCTCTATCTAAGTCAGCAGTCTTATCTTTTTCATAATCTTGCTTGAGTTTAAGCATATCAGTCTTGACAGTCCTTCGCTCGTTGTACAGACCAATAATAATTTCTGGCATAATGCCACGCTTATCTTTGCGATACATCGAACCATTTGCGGCAACAGCGACATCCATCTCTTTTGCTTCTTCAGTCAAACCATTGTTCAGATAGTGATCTACACCACCTATAGTAAAATCGCCACCACCACTCAACAGGGTCTCGGGAGACATATTGTACTGAACAATTAGGTTTGGATAAAGAGAGTTCAAATCGAATGAAGTAACCCACTCACTCATACCGACTCGTGGCTCTTTTACATAACCACCTGGGTACGACTCTTTGCGTTTAGCATTTGTTGGTGGCACTGCAATCTTTCTATCACTCAAATAGCGATATATGATAGAATCCCATATACCAGTCGTACCAAATGTATCTGCATAATTAACACCACCCTTATAAGCAATAACAAGTGCTAAGTCCATCAGACCAGTCTGCTTATCAATCTTGTCTACTAACTGAACATCTTTGATATTGTAGTCGATGAACTTCTGGTGATCAGACTTGTACAGACCAAACAATGAGCCATGCTCTGCATAAGATAACTTCTTCTCACCAAGAACGGTAGAAGCAATATGGTCTAGCGAATAGGATGCTTGAGTACCGTAAGTGTAACCGAACTTTGTAAACAGATCATAATAATCTACTTGCTGTACACCGTAAATCTCATAGGCATCCATGTCTCTGCCTTTGATGGCAATCTGACGATACTTCGTGATACCAAAGGGAGAGAACTTCTTAACAGTTTCTGGACCAAGAATATTCTCAGTTCTCTTGATCAGATAAGGTATATCAAATAATCGAATGTTCCAACCAGTAATGATATCAGGCGTATTATGCATCCAGTAAGTAAGAAACTTGAGCATGAGATCAGTTTCGCCAGCACACTTTACATACAGAACTTCAGCATCACCTAGATCCAGTTCTGTCTTAGACACATCATAATCACCCGTACCCCAAACATAGTAGGCATTTAATTGACTGCTCTTGTAACAGATTGCCGTGACGGGGTACTTAGCTTGATCTGGCTCTGGAAAGCCATCATCAGACTGAACCTCAATATCAATGTTACCAACATTGATCAGTTTAGAATCATAGTTAATCTTACCAGGATGCTTATCGTTGATAAACTGAGCAGTGAAGTTAGAGTTACCATGAACCTGAAAGTTGTCTATATCTTTATACTTCTTGATGAAGTCACTTGCATCCGATAGAGAATCAAGCTTAATGGGCTCAACAGCTTGACCATATAAAGTCTTCCATTCTCCAGTAGCTTTCTGAGAAACCAGATACATAGTAGGTTCAAAGGGTATTCTCTTTTTGACAGGATTGCCTTGATCATCATAACCTCGATACAGCATATTATTGCCATACCGATTCACGCAGGTATAAAAACTCAAATTACTACTCCGATAAATTGTATAGAATGAGAAACATTGTACATTATATGAAACACTTTGTCAATACTAATCGTCTCTCTCACCGACACCATAATCGACTACGACAGGAAATCTTGGTACTCCGTCTGGTGTCAAACCGAAGTATCGTAGTGTTGCCCAATTAGGAGTTTCTTTTGACTCCCAAAGTTGTTTCATCTGTGCTTGGGTGCCTCTCACACCTGCACCGCATTCTGTGCCATCTGGCATACGAAGAATGAATCTCTTGGCATAACCAGCCCAGTTGCCTTGACCTTCTTCAATCTTAACAACATCAAACTCTTCTGTGATGAACTGCTTACGCTTGAGTAAGTATCTAGATCGTTTGCATTCATACTTTTCATCAAGACGAACCATTTGACCTTCATAACCATCAGCCATATAAGATGCATACAATTCATCCAACTCGTCTTGAGTATCGCACCAATCTGTACGAACAAAATGCAAGTACTCTTTAAAGAATCCAGACTCTTTGAGTTCTAGATTACGAATAGAGAATATAACATCAGCGTTATTAGAGTTGTGTATATCGTAAACATGATATTGGACTAGTCTTTTCGAGTCTTCTAGATCAGCATCAGTAAGCTTGGTCTTCCTTACAAGACTTACAATCTTATTAAAGTCCTCTTTCAATTCATGATTGTACAACTCGCCATCAAGTGTAACTTCTGGATTTGCTTCAAGAACATCTTTCACTTCTTTCCAGATGTGTGGACAACTAGTGATTGGTTTACCGCTTCGTGTCCATAGTCCCTTAGAATTTGCAATACAGCGAATGCCGTCAAGTTTAGGTTGAGAATATCCAGACGAGTGCTGGACTTTTTGTTTTGTGTAGTCACCAGCCAACATAGGCTCAAACTTATCATATGAGTCTATTTCAGAGATATCTACAAAATATTCCTTTTCAATGCGTTTGTCCCAAATAGCTTTCGCTTCTGCTTGGGCTTGAGTATAGGCGGTAGTGCTATTAACTTTGCCAACATTCTTGGCCTCACTAAGATTCCATTCACTGGTCACTTTTTTACCACTTTCGAGTCCTGCTACAGTTCTGGTGCCTGCATAATCGTCATTAGAGTACCCAACTTCGATCTGCCAAACTCTTATCTTGCCTTTGCTGTCCCTCTTGTACAAAGTGGGAAGACTTTCAACATTTTTCATAGTGTAATCCTCTTCATAATGTGTCTATTATAACACAAGCGTGGAGGTTTGTCAAGTATCTGACTATTCTGTTTTGTTTGTACCCTTAATCTAAGAGATACTAATTAGACTGTAAGCGATAACATATGTGCTTACTGCTAACATTAATAAAGTCGAAACTAGTTCACAAAAGAACCCATCGCAACTCTTAGCCTTAAGGTAAGAGAGTGCTTTTTTCACTTTTACTTTTACTCCTATTTTAGTCGTGCCTATTTAATTGAGTGAGTCACAATACGCAACTCACTCGGTTTCTTACAAGTTGGTGTGTTTCCACACCCGGTTAAATATTACTCTGCTAGAAATTCTTTACTATCAGTCTCAGTAGTAAAGTGCGAATGAAACGATTTGAAATCGCCATTGATCTCAACTTTCTTCGGCTTCTCTTCTTCTGGAATGATATTCTCTAAGTAAACACTTAGTATCCCATCTTTGAATGTTGCACCACATACCACAATAGTGTCAACAAGAGTGAACTTACGGGTAAATGCTCTTGCGGCAATGCCTTTATGAACATACTGTCTATCATCTTCTTGTTGACCAGAGTTACCTTGAATGGTTAAAACTCCGTCTTCTAACTCAATATCAATATCCTCTTCTTTGAATCCCGCTAGAGCGAGTTCAATAGTATAGAAGTAGTCATCATTTATTGTAATATTATAGGGCGGGTATGAAGTTTGTGATTGTGGAGAATGTGTTAGTTCTGCCATTCTATCAAAAATTCTATCAAACCCTAGTGTATTCAAAGGATCATACTTTGTTGTTTGCAAATAAGTCATATTAGACCTCCATTGTTATGCAAGGTTAAGTTGTGTAAGACCCTTATCAGGCATCTTACACGACTATTTATACAAACTTGAACATGATTTATAGTGATTTTGTTACTTTTTTTCATTACATTTATGCATATTACTCATAACTGTAACGAATATGCACACTTACTGCCACTCTTCCCAACATTGAGTAACAGTTTTGTAGTCAATGATTACTTTCTCTCGCTTGCGCTGTCCTGCTTCTTCTGCGCCCATTACAGCACCCAGAAATGTCATTGCATCATTACCACTTCCAGAACCAAACTGATTGCCTATTGCTCCACCGAGAAGAAGACCAGTAAACACTTCTCCACCCGATGCTGGTCGTTCAATCATCCCATAGACAGGAATCTGAACTTTCTCACATACTTGGACTTTCTTCAAAAGTTTAGCAGGACTTTGATCATACGCATTTGTTGAACAACTTGCTAGTAGACCCAGTCCTAATGTTAAGATTAATATATTTTTCATAGTTATACCTCGATATTTGAAATACTATTATAGCAAACAATTAAGGCTTTGTCAACCCCTATATTAAAAGTGAAGATGCTGTCGTTGCTTCTGAACTAAACCTCACCCGTTTCAGCTTACGCATTCTTCACTACGGTTTGCAGTTGTCTCTGAGTCGTTTGTTTGTGGCAGTCACTCCACTTCTATCATCGCATGACCAAACTGCTGACTAGTCACCAACTAAGTGACTTGTAATTAAAGTTTTTCAGATATATACTTTGATATATCAGTGATATCCTTGTCGCTTAGTGCTGATGCTTGTGACCACATCATATTTGATTGCTTTCCAACTGTACCACGATCTTTGTAAGTATTCAGTCTGCCTAGAATATAGTCATATGTTTGACCAGATAGTTTAGGCCCTAGTCCACCTTCTCCATTCTGACCATGACAGCCCATGCATCCACCCCATAACTTTTCGCCTGGATCTGGTGCTTCTACTACGATACCATTTGCTTCGTTGTATGCCGCAACTTCGATTGCTTTCTGTTTTGCGATTTCACGATTACGCTTGAGTTCTTCATAGCATTCTCCAGTACATGAGTGAACATAGCCACCACCCTTATACTCGATCTCTGGATAAATCACAGTGCTATAGAACAGCGTGAATACAGTAAGACCCGCTAATACAGCCCATAACTCTTTCATATTATACTCCCATCAACACAATAATAAAAAATGCTACACAGATTGTCATCGCAATTACGATAGGTATAAATGCTTTCATGTTATACTCCTGTTGATCCGAAGCCACCGCTTCTGTCTGTTTTCTGAACAGGCTTAACGCCTACAATTTTGAAGTCAAATCTTTTAGAAACATTCACAATCTCACCTTGAGCGATTCTCATTCCATCACGAATCTCCATTGGATTTCTAGATAGATTGGCAAGCATTACATATGACTGCTCAACATAATCCGCATCAACGATACCCTCACAGTTTGCTACAGTCACTCCTTGTTTCCAAGCAAGTCCCGATCTAGGATGTATTCTAAGTGATTGATTTTTATCCAGATCAAAAATTAACCCAGTAGGAACTAGACATCTTTCGCCAGCATAGATTGGAATAAATCCACTTGTGAGTTTTCGCTTTGTTGAAATGTTTGATGCGCCCATAACGGTCACTTCGTCTTGCTCTCGAATCGATGCACATAGATCGAAACAGGCTGACCATTCAGTACCATAGATTGGCAAATGGGCTTCATCAAATAGTTTATAGATTTTTAAATGTTGATTCAATTGCGTGAAAAAATCACTCATTATATAAGTTTCCTTTTATCGTTTTTTACCTATGCTGTATTTCGCTACTAGTTCCCAATCACCCTTCTCTTTGTGAGGAAGAATCTTAATTTGAGATAACGGGGCAACAGGCTCTTTGATTTGCTCTAAGTTTAGAGGCTTGATTAGTTCCCACTCTGCAAGTAAAGTTGCGATAGTGTTTCTTCTACCTTTATCTTCTTCAGAAAAGTCATTAGTCTTGCCGTCTAGCATAAACAACTCTTTGAAGTGGACGATGTAGTACTTACCTTGCTTGTGAAGTATGTGGCACGATTGAAATAGCTTCTGCTCTTTCTTGGAGGCAATACCAATGCGTGTTAGTGTCTCTTTGATTTTAAGGAAACTTTCTTCACTTGGTAAAGTAACCTCAACGAGTTCTTCTATTAGATTCATTTTTAATACCACCAGTATCTTGTTCTAGTTTTATAGTTTCAATTTGCTCACTAGACAACAAAGATAGATACTCTTGACCGATAATCTTATTACAGCCGTAGTACTCACATATCAATTCAAGTTCTTCATTACTAGCATTCTTTACCCATTTTGACCATCGCTTCTTGGGTCTAATAGTATTTATAAGATACTCGTACTGGGGTCGTTTTTCGAGATGGTGGTATGTATTCATCTCATTTGCATAAAGAATCGTATCGGGAAAGTAAGATAACGCATTGTTTGTTAGCCATGGCTCATAGCCTCTTTCTGCTAACTCATCGTTCTCGCTGT
>UPTN01000307.1_pt1 | contig 26726 bp, 31 predicted proteins | sample 2160111 | NCBI WGS metagenome assembly UPTN01 (sample SAMN06265058, study PRJEB28932) | marine metagenome | isolation source: Columbia River Estuary | place: USA:Columbia River Estuary, USA | collected 2014-05-05
TTTCCTTTTGTTGCGTGTCTTGCATGGTTTGCGCAACATTATTACCCTTCCACAGGCTGAGAGATTATTAGCTTGATTTACCTTGCCAAACCCTCTTAAACTCCACTTGTGGCGCATCCTTCAGATGCAACACAGAGGACTACGTTACCCCTACAGGGGAAGGCAAAGGAAGAAAAAGGAATGGGATATTTAAAAGACCCTGAAACTGGTTTAACCGATAAACAGACTGCCTTAGTTGAGCACCTCGTAACCGTGGGCGGAACGATAAAAGAAGCGGCGGCGGTGGCTGGATACTCAGAGGGTGAGACTGGAAGAGTGAGCGCTTCCAAGGCATTAGCGAAGCCACATGTGCAAGCTTACATGATGCAAAGGGTAAGGGATGAATTAGGAACGAGGGCCACCCTAGCAGTCCACCAAGTGGCGAAGCTATCCAGGACCGCCAAGAGTGAGTATGTGCAGCTTGAAGCCAGCAAGGATATTCTAGACCGCGCAGGTCTCAAGGCTCCTGATAAGCATATGCACCTGGTAGCGGGAGACATAAAGGTTAACATCGACCTCGGGTAAATCTTTTACTTGCAGACAGCGACCCGATGGTAGTGGGGGGTAGGGGGGAAAATGCGGCCCAGCACAGTAGGATGAGGACCTCAACAAACATTATTCCTTCCCAAGGCTCGGTAAAAAAAGTATAGTGGTCTAGAAATATTTTTTAACCCAAAAGGTTCGTTATGGCTGAATACAATCCTTCTTCCGTAGTCCAGGCAGCATATACCACTGTGATGGACAACTTTATGACTTCTGGCACTTCTTCCGAGGATAGTGTTCCTCTTGAGTTCCTAGCAATTATTAAAGAGGGCATTGATCGCCACATGGCCTCGTCCCCTGGTGTTGACGAAGTTCCCCTTGCTGCTGTCGATTTCCCGATGATGGAAGCAGTTCCTGAGTTCATTCCTTACCTGACTGCCACAGTGACTGATGGTGGAGGTTATTCCATTAGGTCTGAGGAGGAGGGGTTTGAGGATATTGATTATTACATCCCTCCTAAGTTCCAACGCTTTGGTGAGTTCTTTGACGAGGAGCCTGACCTAGACTCTGGACGCTTACCTTTGGGTGAGTTGAGCGATTCCTCTCTTGATCTTGCAGAATCCACCGTGCAGTCTGCGTATAATGACATGACCCCAGAGCAAGACCTTGATAAACTTTCCTTCCCCCAAGCCCAGTTCCGAGCTAAGTCCAAGCAAGCCAAGACGTTTGAATGGCGTGGGAATGAATATACTTCAGGTTATATGGGCGGAACCCAAAGCATCCCTGCTGACAAGCCACAGCCTGAACTCAGCGAGGAAGATAAGCGCACGATGAGTGCCGAAGGTCGCCCCAAGGTAACTACCAAAAAGAAAACTAAGGTTGGTGTAAGGAGTGCATACGGTGAGTAAAGATCCCAGACTTGTTCGCGCGGGTGTAAAAGGTTATAATAAACCCAAGCGCACACCTAATCATCCTAAGAAGTCGCACGTTGTAGTGGCTAAAGAGGGTGAGAAGGTAAAGACTATCCGTTTCGGAGAGCAAGGTGCTTCTACTGCTGGCAAGCCCAAGTCGGGCGAGTCCGACAAGATGAAGATGAAACGTGCGAGCTTTAAGGCTCGTCACAGAAAAAACATAGCCAAGGGCAAGATGTCGGCGGCTTACTGGGCAGATAAGGTTAAATGGTAATGACTAAGCTATACAAAACAGATGGTAACGAGTGGATCGGCAAAACCTGCAAGATGCCTAATGGTAACTTGAAGTCTGGCGAAACGCTTACAGAAGATAGCGTCCGCGTTATTACTGCTGAGGAACTAAAAGAGCGTGGCATCGAGCCAATCCCTCATGTTCCTGTAAAGCGTGTGGAGAAAGTTAAAACTAAAAACACTCCCACCTCCCTGCGTAAGCTCGGCCAAGAAGCTACAGACTAATGGCTGTTAACGCTGCTGGAAACTATACTAAGCCTGGGATGCGGAAGAGTCTCTTCAACCGCATCAAGGCTGGTGGCAAGGGTGCTGCTCCTGGGCAGTGGTCTGCGCGTAAAGCTCAGATGCTTGCCAAGCAGTATAAAGCTAAGGGCGGCGGATACCGATGAAAGCTTCTCAGAAATCTCTTGTTGCCTGGGGCAAACAGAAGTGGCGCACCAAGTCTGGCAAGCCTAGCACTCAGGGTTCTGAGGCTACTGGCGAGCGCTACCTGCCCGAGAAAGCCATTGCATCTCTGAGTTCTAAAGAATATGCTGAGACTACTGCAAAGAAACGTGCGGCTCGCCGTGCTGGTAAGCAGTTTGCTAAACAGCCCAAGGGCATTGCAAAGAAGACAAAGGCATATAGAACATAGATAGGAGTAGCTATGACTTTCTTACATACAATCAATCAGCAGGAGCGCAACGCTCTGCGCACGATTGTTAAAAAGGTTCACCTCAAGTATCACCCCAAAGAGTTCTGCACAGACTACGAGGCCGACAAGCTGATCGCAACAATCGCACCTGATGTTGTCGAAAAGCTTATCAAGGTCGGGGTGGACTTTAAAATTGACCAACTTTAATTACAAGCCTGATGGCGATACTCTAAAGGAGTTTATGAAAGATGATACTTTCTTTCGTGGGATTCGTGGCCCTGTGGGGTCTGGTAAGTCTGTTGGTTGCTGTGTGGAAGTCTTCCGACGAGCGTTAGCACAGGAGAAAAACGATGAAGGTATTCGCCGTTCTCGTTGGGCTATCATTCGGAACACTAACCCCCAGCTACGAACTACTACAATTAAGACATGGCTTGACTGGTTTCCCGAAGATCAGTGGGGTAGGTTCCAGTGGTCTGTCCCCTACACCCACCACATTAAACAAGGTGACCTTGACTTAGAGGTCATCTTCCTCGCACTCGATCGTCCAGAGGACGTGAAGAAGTTGCTGTCGCTCGAACTGACAGGCATCTGGATTAACGAGGCGAGGGAATTACCCAAGTCAATCATTGATGCTTGCACCATGCGCGTAGGTCGTTTCCCTTCTATGCGTGATGGTGGCCCATCCTGGACTGGGGTTATCGCTGATACCAACGCCCCAGAAGAAGATCACTGGTGGCCTATCATGTCTGGTGAAGTTCCCATCCCCGACCACATCTCTGCTGACGAGGCGCGGATGATGGTGAAGCCAGACAACTGGAGCTTCTACACACAACCTGCTGGCATGGTAGAGGTCAAAGATGCTGAGGGTGTTATCCAGGACTATGAACCTAGTAAGACTGCTGAGAACCAGAAAAACATGTTGGGCAGCTACTACTCAAACCTCATTCGTGGTAAAACTAAAAGCTGGATTGATGTTTACGTTATGAATAAGTTAGGTCAGATTAATGAAGGGAAGCCAGTTTACCAAATGTTTGCGCCTGATATGCACGTTGCTAAAGAAGAAATTCCCGTGGCTGCTGGAGTTCCTACTTTTATTGGCCTTGATTTTGGCCTCACTCCCGCCGCAGTGTTCGGACAAAAGGTGCGTGGCCGATGGCTTATACTGCAAGAGATTGTCGCCTTTGACATGGGTATCGTCCGATTCTCAGAGTTAATTAGGCAGGAGATAGCCACGCGCTACTCAGCCTGTGAGGTTAGTATTATCGGTGACCCTGCTGGTGACTTCCGCGCTCAGACTGATGAAAGCACTCCGTTCCAAGTATTGCGTGGCGCTGGCTTGGTAGCTCGCCCTGCACAAAGCAATGACGTATCTTTGCGTGTTGAGGCTGTGGCTGGAACTCTTAACCGTATGGTCGAGGGCAAGTCTGGTATCCTGATTGACCCACGATGCAAAGAACTGATCAAGGGCTTTGAGGGTGGGTATGGGTATCGGCGTATGCAAGTGTCGGGTGAGCGCTACGATGACAAGCCAGATAAGAACCGTTTCTCTCATATTCACGATGCTTTGCAGTATCTAATGCTTGGTGGTGGCGAGGGGCGCGAAGTGCTTGGTAATAGCAAAACAGCAAAGCCATTTACTATGAAGCGAGAATTTGATATATTTACACGGAACCCCAAGCAAAAGAAGCAGAGCTTCTGGAATAGGATGAAGTAATGGGAAAGTCGTCGTTAGTTATCGAGCGTGAGCGCGCCAAGCGTCGTCAGAATAGTATTTCTGTTAGGGAAAGTCTTATTTCTGAACTGGGTCTAGCAAAAGGTATTGACCCTAAAATTGCTGCTGCAGTTTTTGATCGTGTTGGTGATCCCGTTACCCGTTATGCGCATGGCGGCAAGATGTATCGAAATTACACGAAACAACAAACAGCAGATCTGTTTGCAAAAAAATACAAATCAGAGTTAGCAAAAGTTGGTCAGCCCGAACTTACAGAGGCCATCGCTGCTGGATCTGATCCTCGAAGTGTCGAAGCCTTAAAGACAAGTTTAATTTCTGCTTACACGACTCCTGCGGTAAGCAGAGTAGGCGGCAAAGCCCAACACATCTCAGGCAGAGTAAAAGCACGTGAAAAAGCAGTCGCTGAACAAACTCAAAAAGCTAAGAATATTTTAATTGGTGACGCTGATGTGCAGCCTGATATTCAACAACTTAGACAAAAACGTAAAGGTTTAATCGAGATGGAAGCCAAGGCTTTGACTCGCAAGACTGGTCGTCGCGCTCTTTTAACATCCGCTCCTGGTGGTGGTAGTGGATTCTATGGTGGATACTTTGATGGAAAATAAAACAGCGAAGCACTACATGAAAAAGTATGAAACGGCCAAGTCGTTTCGACTTCCTTTCGAAGACTTGTTCCAAGAGTGCTACGACTATGCTCTCCCACAGCGTGAGGGCTTTTTCCATACATCCCCCGCCGAGCGCCGAGATGACCGCATTTTTGATGAGACTGCTGTCGTTGGTGTTCAAGAGTTTGCATCGCGCTTACAGAGTGGCCTAGTGCCTAACTTCGCTCGCTGGTCAGACCTTATTGCTGGCAGTGAGATTCCTGGTGAAGAGCGTGATGAGGTAAATAATGATCTCGATGAAGTCACAGAATACATCTTTGAAATCATAGCTAACAGTAACTTTGCACAGGAAGTGCATGAGTCGTTTATGGATCTAGCTGTAGGCACTGGCTGCTTGCTAGTGGAAGAAGGCGATGCCGTTAACCCACTACGCTTTAGCGCTATCCCCCTGCCTAAGATTGTATTAGAAAATGGTGCTGATGATCGCATTGACCATGTGTATCGTGAGCGCGAGATTCGTCACCGCGACTTTAAAGTTGCATACCCTAAAGCAAAACTGTCTCCCAAGTTGGTAGACCTGATGGAGAATAAACCAGATGAAAAATGCAAAGTCCTTGAAGTCGTTTGTCGATTATATGATAAACCAAACCAAGAACGTTACGGCTACTATGCTATTGATAAAACGCATGGTGAACTCATTTACCAAGATATTTTCACAGGTGTCGGTAGTAACCCGTTCATTTGTTTCCGATGGTCGAAAGCTTCTGGCGAAGTTTATGGGCGAGGGCCGCTAGTCAACGCACTGTCTTCTATCAAGACAACCAACCTGACTATCCAACTAATCCTTGAGAACGCACAGATGGCTATCTCTGGCATCTATCAGATGGATGACGATGGCATTATCAACGTGGATACAATCAACCTTGTGCCAGGCACAGTCATTCCTAAAGCCCCAGGCTCAGGCGGACTACAGCCTGTAGCTGCTGCTGGTAGCTTTGACGTTGCCCAGCTTGTGCTAAACGACATGCGCCTGAACATTAAACGCGCTCTGTATAACGATATGCTTGGTGATCCAAATCGCACACCAGCTACAGCCACAGAGATTGCAGAGCGTATGGCAGACTTGTCTCGTCGTATTGGTTCAGCCTTTGGTCGCTTGCAAGCAGAGCTAGTTCAACCCCTTCTCCAGCGTGTAGTTTACATTCTCAAGAAGCAGGGGCGTATTGATTTGCCTACAGTGAATGGCCGTGAAGTTAAAGTTCGTAGCTCTTCACCTTTGGCACAAGCTCAGTCTAATCAAGACATCTCATCCGTTGCTCGCTTCTTAGAGCTTGTCGGTGGTAACTTCGGCCCAGAGATGGTCAACTTACTTGTAGACACAGAAGAGGCCGCGATCTATCTTGGTAAGAAGTTCGGTGTCCCCGATACTTTGATTAGAGATGAAGCGGAGAGAAAACAGATGCAAGAGATGATGCAACAAATGGCTGCCCAACAGCAAGGCGGCGGTGTGGTATAAATGTCACACATTGGAGTAGACGGCTATCCTCGCCCGAAAGAGGAAGACGAAAAGATTTCACAAGACATTAGAGCCTTGATGGGTAGTCCAGCAGGGCGTGAGGTTCTTCGCTATCTCCGTTCCATTACATTGGATGCGGTAGCTGGCGGTGGAATAAGCGATGGCGAACTCCGACATTTGGAGGGTCAACGCTTTGTAGTAGCGCTGCTTGAGCGGCGCATTAAACATGCAGAGAAAGTAGAAAGCAAATGACTGAAGCAACAGATAATGTAGAGGCAGTAGCCGAAACACCTGACGCCAATGTAACAACGGAGTCAGTAGAAACAAGCCGCCCAGAGTGGCTACCAGAAAAGTTTAAGACACCAGAAGATCTGGTTACATCTTATAGCAACCTGGAAAGCCGTATGGGTAAGGGTGAGGAAGATATCCGAACTTCTATTATGGAAGAGATTGAAGGCGAGGCATTTGCCAATCGTCCTAAAACCTCTGGTGACTACACTCTCCCAGAAGGGACTGAGGAAATCGCAGAAGACCTAGCCAATGATCCAAACGTAGAGTGGTGGTCTAACTTTGCTTGGGAAAATGGTTTCTCTCAGGATGAGTTTGCAGAGGGCTTGCAACGCATGATACCCCAGGGGCCAGACCTAGAAGCGGAAGCTGCTAAGTTGGGTGACAACTCTAGCGCTCGTATTGAGGCCGTATCCTTGTGGGCGCAGAAGAATGTGCCAGAGGAAATGTCTGATGCAGTCATGGCTATGGGCGAGAGCGCTGCTGGCGTAGAGCTACTGGAACACTTCATGTCTATGAATGATGGTGTTAATCTTAGCGGCGAAGGGTCAACTGCTGCTGGCCTAAACCAAGACGAGCTACGCTCAATGATGCAAGACCCTCGCTATTGGGACAATACTCGCCGTGACCCAGGCTTTGTAAAACAAGTTGACGAGGGTTTCTCAAAGCTCTATAAATAAAGACAGCAAATCTCCTTGCTATTGAACCGCCAGTGTGACCTCCTCCACTGGCGGTTCTTTTTTGTGTTGCCAAATTGCAACATTTCAGGCATTATTGCTTGATGAGAGGCCCGTATATAGCGGATGGCCCAGAGATGGATAACCAGGCGATGCGAAACACGGACAACCAATCCTGAAAAACCTTAATCTAACTTTCTTTTTATAGGACAAATGTAATGGCTAACACAATTAACAATGCTTTTATCACGCAGTTCGAATCGGAAGTTCACTTGGCATATCAGCGTATGGGTTCGAAACTTCGCAACACCGTCCGCCAAGCCAACAACGTGAACGGCTCGACTGTTAAATTCCAAATCATCGGCAAAGGCGCTGCCAACACCAAAGCTCGCGGTGCTGATGTTACTGCTATGGAAGTAGCCCACAGCAATGTGACTGCAACCCTGACAGATCACTATGCACCTGAGTATATCGACAAGCTGGACGAGTTGAAAATCAACATCGACGAACGCCAGGCTGTTGCTCAATCGGCTGCTTATGCTCTGGGTCGCAAAACTGATGACCTTATCACTGCTGCTCTTGATGCTGGTGCAAACTCCACAGCAATCAACGACACTGCTGGTGCCTTGGTTAAAGCTGACTTCCTGACTATGTTCGAAACTCTCGGCACAGCAGACATCCCAGAAGACGGAAAGCGTTTCCTCGCCCTGTCTCCTGCTGCTTACGCTGATCTGTTCAACATTACTGAGTTCGCTTCGAGCGACTTTGTTGGCGACCAGAACCTGCCATTCGCAGGTGGCGCTTCCATGAAAGAGTTCATGGGCATCAAATGCTTCGCTACCTCGGCTGTTGCTGGCGGTAAGAACTTCTTGTATCACAGTTCGGCCATTGGCCTGGGTGTGGGTTCGGATGTTCAGACTGAAGTAAACTACGTTGCTGAAAAAGTAGCACACCTTGTCACTGCTCACATGAGCATGGGCGCGGTTGTTATTGATGACGATGGCGTTTACGAAGTTCTCGACAACAACTAAGTTATCTGGGGAGGGGGACTTATCTCCCTCCCCTACTACTTACAAAGGTGAACGATGCCCTCTACTGCTGCTAATAGTGCTATTGATATTTGCTCACGCGCCCTGATCCTTATCGGCGCTGATCCAATCACATCCTTTGAAGACGACACGACCGAGGCTCTAGTAGCCTCAAATATGTATGAAGACATTGCACGTTCACAACTATGTTTAATGCGTTGGCGCTTTGCTACCGAGCAGGCAGAACTAGCCGCTCTTGTTGATGAGCCTACTGGCCGCTTCGATACAGCACACCAACTGCCCACAGGAATCCTGATGGTCAACGCCATCACAGTATCTGACCAACCTATTAACTACACGATCTACGGCGACAAAGTATTCAGCGATGTATCTTCTACCGAAACTGTTGTTGCTGACTACATATATCGTGCTGGCGAAGAAGATTGGCCATCCTATTTTGTTGTCGCTGTCGAGTATATCCTTGCCAGTATCTTTGCTACTTCTATTGCCCGTGACGGTAACTTGGCTGCTGTTCTCGAGCAGAAAGCAAATCTCTTTATGGCTAAGGCTCGCTCGACGGATAGTCAGCAACAAACTACACGCAAACTAATTACTTCGAGGTTCCTGACCGAAAGGCGTTCCTAATGGCTAAGGTTAAAGTTCCTTTCAACAGCTTTCAGTTTGGCGAGCTAAGCCCCTCTTTTACGTCCCGTGTAGACACGCAGTTGTATCAGGCTGGCGCACAGAAGGTTCGTAACTTCCTTATCTTGGGGGAGGGGGGTGTTAAGAAGCGCCCTGGCACTGAGTTTATCTACGAGTTTTCTAATACGCGCACCCCCTCCAATCCAATGGAAGTCCGTATTGAGCCGTTTATCTTCTCGGATACTGAGCGTTACATCTTTGCGTTTAGCAATCAAAAGCTAGACATCTTTACTATTGATACCTCTGACAACAGCGTGTCTTACACTATGTCTCTGAGCGGCTCTGGCAACTGCCCTTGGACTACAGAAAAGTTATCAGAGATTACCTTCGCCTCCTCTGGCGATGTTACCTTTATTTGCCACACATCCTTCCCGCCTAAGATTATTCGGCGCACAGCCTCAGATACTTTTGTTACTGAAGACTTCGAGTTTGAAACATTGCAGCTAGGCAAGTCCACGCCTCCTGCTGATGCTCACCTTTTAATTGTGCCTAAACAACCTTACTTTGACTTCCAGCCGCAGGGAATGACGCTGACGCCAAGCTCTGTTGCTGAGGGAACGGGGCGCACTTTAACTGCGTCTACTGCATACTTTACGTCTAGTCATGTCGGCAAATGGCTTTTGATTGGATCTGTTCCAGTGTATATTACTGGGCATACAAGTAGCACAGTGGTAACGGTGACGATTCCAGATGAAGGTTTATACAGAGAGCTTGCTCCTGATAGCGCAGAGGTCTTCTCTGGTATTAATTTTGTTCGCGTTACTATGGCTTTACATAATCTGGAAGTTGGCAACTCTGTTACTATTTCTCGCTTGGGCCCTTTGGGCGGTATCACTCAGGGACAAATAGAGGGCACATTCCCTGTGTCTCAGGTTATTGACGAGAACACATTTGAATACGACTGCGGCCACGCTGCTAATAGCTCTGCTATTGGCGGTGGTAGTATGCGTGTGGCTACTGTAGCTCCTACTACTGAGTGGTATGAGCAGTCTTACTCTAGCATCCGTGGCTACCCTGGCGCAGTAACCTTCTTTGAGGGGCGCCTTTGGTTTGCTGGCACAACAGGACAGCCAGACCACATCTGGGCTTCTAAGTCTAACGAGTTCTTTAACTTTTCTATCGGTGGCGGGGCTGCTAACGATGCCATTGATATTGCTTCTAGCTTTGGTGAGTTTTCTCAAATTAGGCATTTGGTATCTAATCGCGACCTCCAAGTCTTTTCCGCTAGTAGTGAGTCATATATTCCTGCTGTTACATCAGCACCTATCACTCCTGCAACAGCTTTGATTAAACGTCAGACGCCATTCGGTTGCTCGTTTGCACGACCACAACCCTTTGATGGCGCTACGCTCTATACGCAAGCCTCTGGTGAAATGCTAGGTTCGTTTGTGTATAGCGAGGTAGAGCAAGCTTACAACACACAAAACGTAAGCCAGACCGCCTCGCACCTTATGCAGTCGCCTTTACAATCAGCATCTATTAAGGGCGGCTTTGACAGGTCTGAATCCTATATGTTCCTGGTAAACCCAGAGGGTAGCTTGTCTGTTTTCTATTCTTCCCGTGGAGACCAGAAAGCAGGTTGGATGAAGTGGGATACGCCTGGTGAGTTCCACAGCATTTGCGTTGTAGACCGCCAGTTGTTTACTGTTGCTGTCCGAGACAAGGGTGACGGAACCAACCGCTACTACCTAGAAGAGTTCAAGGACGATATGCCTATGGACTTCTGCAAGTATCGCACTAATGGTGTAGCTGGTGTGTTTGATGTTAGCGATCAGTATGCTAACAATGCTAAGGTAAAGATTGTAAGCGGCACTGATTATCTGGGTGAGTATACTGTAGGTGAGGTTACTACTGGTAAGGTAGATGTATCTACTGTTAAGGACTCGGTAACTGCTGCGTATGTAGGATATCAGTTTAACCCTATCCTAAGAACCCTCCCCATCGACATCTTTATTAGCGGCGACTCCCTCACAGGGCGTCCACGCAAGATTGATATGGTAACACTAGATCTGCTGGACACTTTGTCTGTAGCTGTTAATAATAAGAACATGGTGTTGCGTAATGTAAACGATGACTTCTCCTTAGACCGTGCAAACTTTACGGGGAAGAAGGAGTTCCGTTTAATTGGTTTAAGTCGTGATCCAGTGGTTGAGATTACACAGTCCGTTCCATTTGGATTACAGTTGAACGGCATGGTAGTAGAGGTATCGTTCTAATGGTTTGGCAGGTAGCACTAGGGATGCAAGTAGCAGGTGGCTTTATGTCATCTAGGGCAAAGAAGAAAGCGGCTAAAGCGGCTCTTAGAGAGGCTCGCGCACAGGCTGCGGAGGTTCGCCTACAAAAACAAGATGTAGCTCTGCTGGCCACGCAAGCGCACGAAGATCAACAAGCACAGTTTGCAGAAATGGTGGCTTACAACGCGGCTGCTGTTGCTGCTGGTGGTAGAGTTGGACGCAGTGCTGCTGCCCTGAGAAAGCGTGAGCAACAATTATATGGCAAAAGCGTTGACCGCCTTCGTCTTCAAGAGGCTCGTGAAAAAGCTGCTCTTGAAAAAGAAGCTAAGGCTATTGAGCGTAGAGGTGTTCAGGCTCGCAAGTCTTACCGCGCCCAGGCACGAAACACATTATTTGATACAGCATATAAAGCATTTACTTTAGTTCCTGCAAAAGCGCCAAAAAAACCTGAAGGGGAAAACTAAGACATGGTTGAGATTAAACGCACACGCGCAGGTCAGGGCTATAAGCTCAGTAGAATTGGTGTTGTAAATGTTCAGTCAGGCTCCGAGCGAGTCTATGAGCAGAAGGCTAAGGGCTATGGTCAGTTCGCTGACTTTATGTTTGAGCAAACTGCAAGCTTACAAAAAAAAGCTGGCGCTGAGTTTGCTGCTGAGGCTCAAGTTCTTGATGATGATGGCAAGGTTGTTTCCAAGAAAATCCCTTCTGGCCTAGGTAAGTTTGGCCGAGAGGTTGCTGTTAAAGAAATTAACCGCCGCATGTCCATTGCGACTCAAAACGAAATGAAGAGTGTTGCTGCCCAGTTTAAGCTTGATGCTAAAACTAAACCTAATTCCGCAGAATACTTTCGGGCTAATATGGAAACATATCTGGCTCAACGGACTAAAGATATTACTGAAAGTGGTGGGGAAGATTTCCTACCTACCTTTAATGAAATTGCTTACAACATTGGCTCTCTTGCCGAAATGGACATTAAGCTGGAAAGACAGCAACAGCTTAATGATATGGCTGCTAATGAAGAGCTATCTCTCTTTGGTGACCAAGCAACCGAGGCTTACAACATGGCCATTAGTGGTAATGTTGATAATGCTCGTGAATACTTTAATGAAATAACTGAAGCGGCAAAGTCTAGCACTCTGTTAGACGCGACTGCAAAAGCAAGATTTAATGCAAAGGCTAAGTCGGATTTTCGTTTGGGTGTAGTCCGTTCTGCTGCACGAGATAAGACCCCTGCTCAATTATCACGTTTAAGTTCTGAGGCAAAAACAAACGTCTGGTCAGAAGAAACACTAAAAGAAAACCCTCAGCTTGAGGGAGTAAATCTAAGTGAAGATGAGTGGAACCAAACCAAGACGTATTACAATGGGGTTGCGAAGTCTGCCTCTTCTGCTTTGGAAAAAGAATATGAGAATTATAGATTCAATAAAGAGCTTAATTCTGAGTTAATAGCAAATACCAAAAGCAATCAAGATCTTCTTTCGAGGAAACTTGGATACGATAGCATGTTAGATGTTCTTAGCGCTCCTGTTAGTGTTCAGCAAGAAGAAAATAATGCGCCAATATCATCTACCCACCTTAAGCAACTTGCTGTTTCTTTTTCTACTGGCCTCTTGCCAGATGAACAGCTTCTGCCTACCCTTAACAGGCTTACAAATGTTAGAGCAGCACAGCAATATAAAAACAAAACGCTTGATGTTTACTTTGGCGGAGATCAAGGCGAAGAAATTAATATTCAAGTCAAGCGACTTAATATGCTGCGAGAACTAGGCGGCGATAATTTTGCCATAGAAGCATACAAAACCAGTCTATTTAACAAAGCAAATCCCAGTGAGTTATTAAAAATCATTCGGGCAAACAGCGAGTTTATTTATGATGCAAAATCTAGTGATGAGCAAAACATTCGCAATGCAGCCAGATATGAATTGAATAAGCTAACTAACATTCCTTCTCACTTGCGCGATAAACTACTTCCAGCAGCAGAAACATTTCTTGGGACGCCTGAACTATCGTTTAGCGCTGCGGTTACAGCTTATGCTAGAGACAAATACTCTGGTAAAGATGGGTTCTACGAGCAATCTGGCAAATATAATAAATACCCATACTCTCCATCTAATTTTCTTGATACAGAAGGTCAGACTTTATTACGCGAAATGATCGATGCTGTAGCGCCTGAAAAGAAGGTTTATTTAATGCCTTTGTCTAGTTCATCTGATAAAGAAGTGCTTTGGCAACCTTATTACTTAAACGATACGAAGGGGCAAGAAATCGTTGGTAGACCCATTTCTTTAAATGGTTTTTCAAAACATCTTGCAGTTAAAAAAGCTATGGGGCGTATGGATTACATTGCAATGCAATTACAAAAGCGACGAGATAGTTCTTTTTTAAATGAAATAAATGCACTAATTCCACTGGGAGATTAATCTTAAATGTTAAAACCAGTTGAGATCGGATACGATAAACGCAGCCTCTATGATGGTGCGGAGCCGACTTTTAGCGAGTCATGGGTTGCCGAAGTTAAAACTTATACATCCCCTATATCGGATGCATTTACAGAGTTTGCTAGATTTGGTGCGGCTGATATTGACCACTCGTTTGACTTTGCAACAGCAATGGAACAGGCCCCTGAGCTTGAGCCTTTTGCCTATCACTTGGCTCACGCAAGAAATAAAGATCACTTTGACTTTCTTAGCGCCAGCCTGCAAAGAAACCAAGCTCGTAGAGAAGTGATGGCTAACACTTCATTCCTTACTTCTATAGGAACTGCGGTAACAAACCCACTTAACTTGCTTTTTGCTTTTCCAGCCCTCGGTGTAGTTAAGGGCGCAATAACTGGAACAGCTAAAATTAGTGCTGCGGCTGCGGCTGGTGCCAAACAAGGCTTTGCTGCTGGTGTTGCTTTTGAGGGCATACGATATCCATTTGACCCATTGGAAAGCGGTGTTGAAGCCCTAGCAAACATAGGTGCAAGCACAGCATTTGGCGGCGTGCTAGGTGGGGCAATCCCTGGTGGCTTCCATTTTGTTAAACATGTTATGCCTGAGAACGCTCGACGCCTTGTCCCGTTTATCAATCGTTCAGAAGATGGGATGAAGAAGTTTGAAGAAGATCATTTAGATGACACAATCAAAGCTGTTGATGATGAAGCTGATCTGACTGAGATCGACATCATTTACACGGATGATGCTATGCTTGATGCTCCTGTTGTTTCACGTGGAACGCGCACAGAGGCATTTGAGACAGACGCAGACACTGTTGTTATCTATGCTGATGATGGTGCGCCTACTCGCGTTGAAGTTGCAGAGCGACTTGAAGATGGCAACATTGCTTACATAGAAAACGGCCAGCGTTTTGTTGTCGCCAAAGAAGAATTAACTAGCCCATTTGAGTTAGAGTCTATTCCCTCTCCTCTCGTTAGGGATGACGGAACCCAGCCCACAGTCCAACAGCTTTTGGATGAGGAAGTTGATGAGGCACTTGGACTTGTAGATCTTTCAGATCGTGTTGTTACTTCCTTGAAGGCTCGCAAGGGTGAGCTTACACGCCCCGAAGACCCTGCCCGTCCTACAGATGTAGTCCAAACGGAAGAGATTGTTGTCAACCTAGACCGTGCGCGTGATGATTATCACACCCTTAAGTTTACCTTCCCAGAAGTAGAGGGTTCTACAGCCTTAGCTAAAAATGCTTTCCCTACCTTTAAGCACTACACTGACTTTCTTGTTTACAAGGAACGCCGCAAGAGGAATGAAAGCAAACGGCCTGGCGAGAGTGATGCTGCGTTTGAAGACAGAATCAATACACTGGCGATGAGCGATGGGGCTAACGGCTGGTCTACAAAAAAGACCACCTTTACTGACCTCTCTCCTTTTGGAAGTCCTGTCTTTAATGTTTTGCGTTTGTCAGACAAGGATATGCCTCAAGGTATCAAGCGTATGCTGGCTCTTTTGACTGGCAACAATCAGATTGCTCTGGACAGAAACACTGCTGGGTTCGGAACTAATGGTGTAGACCAGCAAAAGAACCGAGGCACAGTTATGTTTCGGAAAACCATGGAGAACTTGCAAGACATCTGGGTTCAAGATGTTAAGGGTAAAGATGGAGCGCTTCGTGTTCGGTCTATTGGCTTTAGCACTGCTGACTGGTCTCTTGCAAAAACTTCCTTTAAAGACTGGATGGAAAGAGAAGTTGCTGTTTACTTAAGCGGTATGCCAGGTAAAAGAACGCCAACCCAGAAAAAGATCGAAGGGGAAATCAAAGGCCTACTAGATGACTTCTTGGATATGGCGCAAGATGATGGGATGCTTCTCGGTATTGAGAACTATGATGTAGAAATTAATCGTCTTACAGATGAAATTGCATACCAACAAGACTTGGTTAATAAGTTTGAGGGCGACCCCGATAAAGTGGCGCAACTAGCAAATGCAAAGCAGTTAATTGAAGAGTTAGAGCTTGGGCCAGACGGTCTGCTTGCTATGATAGATGCAAAGACAACTGCTGGTGGCAAGTCTAACTATCGTTGGCCTCGTTACTTTGATGTCCTTGCTCTGCGTAAGAGCGAGAAGGGCGATAAAGTTTATTATAACGAACTTCGCAATATGCTTATTGAAGAATACAGCACAAAGCCACCCCGTAAAAGATTTAATGAAAAGACTGGAAAGACTGAGGATTACGTTAGCGACCCAGTTAAGGATGCAGACGAGACATTAGGTAACATTATTAGGGATGACAATGACCCAAGCGCCTACATTGGTGGGGTTGGCAAAGGTAAGCACCTTCGTCGTCGCGTTCTAAATATTCCTGACAGTAAGCTGTCTAAGTTCTTGGTAAAGGATGTAACTGTCTTGGGTGCTTATGCTGACAAGATGGGTTTCCGCATGGCTTGGAAGCGTAACTTTGGCGACAAAACGCTAGAGGGTGCTTTGAATGATATTCGGCAGATAGCTAAAGACGCAGGGCTATCAGATAAGAGAACTAAACAAGCTGTCCAGGCGTTCTATGGCGATTATCTGCGAGCCACTGGAACACACATTAGGAACCCACATAGCTTTGATAACCAAACTGCAAAGGTTTTAAGCGATTACGCTGGCATTGTTCACCTTGCTGGCTCTGGCCTTACTGCTACGCAAGACCTTGTAAACATGATTGGTGCTAGATCGCTAACGGATATGTTTGGAATGTTGCGAGAAATGGGTGACTTATTTAATAACGTAAAAGACCTAGAGGGTTTTACAGAAGTATTGAGCATGGCTCCGAACATGATCAAAGAGCAGATGATGGCTGATGCAAAGACTGGTTTGCAGCCAACGCTTGCCGAAAAAATAACCCACTTCCCTAGCAAAGTTATGTTTAATTTGCCAGTAATCGGTAATGATCTACACGCAATTACGAGTCTTACTCGACGCATTGCTGCATCAATGAATATCTCGGATATCATTAAGATTGCTTACAAGATTGCTGACCCTGACCAAACGCCTACTGCTATGGAGTTACAACAAGCAGGAACGCTTGGCATCGAGCCAAAGGTGGCAGAGTATATTTACTCGCAAAGGAATGTAATCGAAAAGGGTAAGTCTGTTTACAGGGCTAATACTACTAAGTGGGAAATGGATACACCAGAAGCTCGCAGCGCTTACGATACTTTCCTAACTGCCATTGATATAGCCACAGACTCTCAGATCATTATGGCCAAGTCTTTTGACAAGCCACTGATTTCCGATGGTGTTGCTTTTGTTCGCTTCCATCCTGCAATGGAAGTCTTTGGCATGAAAGCTGACCCGCTTATGACAGTAAATGGTCGTGAGTATGCACGGGTTCAGTCTGGCATCCTTAAGTTCCCATTCCAGTTTTGGAACTACTCTTGGGGCGCAGCAAGTTCTGTATTGGGCAAGTCGTTTGACCCAACGCACGAGCGTAGACTACAGCACATTGCAGTATCCGCAGCTGCAGGTTACTTGCTTCTTAAGGCGACAAAACCTGACTGGTGGTTTGAGAATAAGGATACTACTGAAATAGCAATGCGCTCTATTGATCGATCTGGTGTGATGTCTATTTATGGTGATATGGCTTACGATGCTATACACATGGCAACCGCTACTGGCTTGGTAGACCCAGAAGACATGCCTGTTCGTGGCAAGATTGCGCGACCAGGGACATCAGATATATATGGTCTAGCTGGCCCAGCGCCTAGCCTTGCATGGAATCTGCAAAGCGCATTTAAGGACTACCTTGAAAACAATACAGATGGCAATGCCAGAGAGCTTTCTCGCGCATTACCTAGGTTTGTTGTTCCAGGACAAGCAGCCTTAGACTTTTCATTGTTTCATAAAAAGTTTCTAAGAGATTAAACACAAATATGGTAGGATAGCCACATGACCATTCAGATTTCAAATAACAACCCTCGTATCTCCTATACCGCCACAGGAGGACAGACTGCGTTTCCAACAAACTTTGCCTTCTTTAATGAGGGTGATATTAATGTCTATATCAATGATGTTCTTAAAACTCTGAATACAAACTACACAGTATCGGGCGGAAGTGGTGCAGCAGGAACAGTAACCCTAACTACTGGCGCAACTGCTGGCGACATTATCGTGCTAACACGCGACGTAGAGCTTGAAAGAACTACTGACTTTCCCACCTCTGGCCCATTCCAGGTTGCGTCACTGAATGTAGAGCTAGATAAACTTATTGCTATGATGGCTGACATGAAAGACTTAGCTGGTCGTGGCCTTCGTCTTTCGGACTCTGATACATCTGCCGCTCTTGTTGTCGCTGATAAAGATACACGCAAAGGCACGGTTCTTGCCTTTAATGAAACTACTGGTGCTATTGAGGTTGGGCCAACTATTGCTGACACAAACAGCATTGCTCAAATTAAAGCTGATATTGCCACCCTTGCTGACATTCAAGATGGCACTGTTGCAACCAATGCAATTACAACAGTCTCTTCCATCTCCTCTGATGTCACCACTGTATCTAGCAACAATGCAAACGTAACGACTGTTGCTGGTCAAACGACCAACATGCAGAACATTACAGATAATCTGACTGCTCTTCAAAACGCAGCTACCAATGCAACAACCGCTACAACGAAAGCGTCTGAGGCTGCTGCGTCTGCTGTTTCTGCTTCATTTTCCGAGGCAGGGGCTAATACCTCTGAGACTAACGCTGCAACCTCTGCTACTAATGCCACCAGTTCTGCTACCGCAGCCTCTACGAGTGCTTCTGCGGCCTCTACGAGTGCTTCTGCGGCCTCTACAAGTGCTACTGCTGCTGGCACAAGCGAAACCAATGCTGCTACTAGTGCTACAACGGCTAACACTTGGGCTAATGCTGCTGCTATATCCTCTCTTAACGCTGCATCGTCTGAAAGCAATGCAGCTTCCTCTGCTACCTCTGCTGCATCTGCACAGACCGCAGCCGAGAGTGCAAGGGATAGTGCGTTAGCTGCATACGATAATTTTGACGACCGCTACCTCGGTGTAAAAAGTTCTGACCCTACTGTTGATAATGATGGCGATGCGCTGGTAGCGGGAGCATTATATTTCAACAGCACTAGCCAGAAGTTTTTAGTTTACACAGGATCAGCTTGGGCAGATGCCTACGCTGATGGCACAACGCTGGTGTCTAAGTCTGGCGATACAATGACGGGCAACCTGTCATTTGGCGACAACGACAAAGCCATCTTCGGTGCTGGCACTGACCTACAGATTTATCACGATGGGTCTAGTAGTTTTATAAAAGATGTAGGAACAGGAAACTTAGAAATTTGGGCTGATGGTGCAGTGATTATAAAAACTGGCGATGGTTCTGAAACTAAAGCCTTGTTTGATACTAATGGTTCTGTTGACCTTTATCACAACAACTCTAAAAAACTAGCCACCACCGCCACAGGCGTTGACATTACTGGCACGGTCACGGCTGAAGGCTTAACAATAAGTGACGATTACCCGCAAATTATATTTACTGATACAAACAACAACCCAGATTGGACGCTTATAGGCGCAAACGGACGCATTGGTTTTTATAACGCGACTAATGCTGTTGAGGTAGCGACAATAAATTCCACAGGCATTGATGTCACTGGCACGGTCACGGCTGATGGGCTGACTGTAGATGGGGACATTGGTTTTTCTAGTTTTGCCAAAGGAATTACACTCCCGAGTGGCACCACTAATGCAGACATCCTCCGAGTTGGCTATACAGGAGGTGTGGGCGACACACTAACAATAGCTCCTGCTGGTGGCAGCTCAACAAGCAATTTGATATTCAAAACAGCAGCTGGTAGCGCTATTAAGCAGCGCATGAGAATTCTTGCTAACGGAGACATCTCCTTCTACGAAGACACAGGCACAACTGCCAAGCTAACCTGGGATGCGAGTGCGGAAGCGTTACAAATTGACACTGACGGAACTGGGTTTGCTATCAACAGCTCATCAAATGCTTATATGGTGATTGACAGGAGTGCGGCAAATCGCAGAGCTGAGTTAGTATTCTCAACAGCATCAACTAATGTTCTTAATTCACCACCTCTTTCTGCAACGGCTGATTGGGCTTTGGGTGTTTCCGACTCGGACGAATTAGCTGGAGACGCTTTTTATATTGCAACAGCTTCTGGTGCTGGAAATGCCAAAATGGTTATCACTCAGGCTGGCTCAGTAGGCATCGGCACGAGTTCGCCTGATGGTAAACTTCACATTGATGGAGCATCTGATACTGTTACAGGATTGGTGTTTGAGGCAGGAGTAACTGGAGATAATAAATTCATAGATTTCCAGAACACTAGCGGCGCGAAAAGAATGGGCGTTGAATATGACAACAATAATGTTAGCCTAAGTATTGTCGATAGAAGCGAAAACAAACTTCTTACTATAAAAGAAGGTAATGGCAACGTAGGCATCGGCACGGCTTCGCCTAGCCAGAACCTTCATGTTTCTTCTTCTGCCGACACAGTGGTAAGGATTACATCGGCAGACGGTAATGGAGCCTTTTTAGACTTAGGTGATGCTTCTGACCCTGATGGTGGGCGTATAGTCTATGACTCTGGCAGCAACCTAACATTCTCAACGGCCAGCACAGAGCGTGTTCGGATAAAAAGTGACGGGAAGGTAGGCATCGGCACGAGTTCGCCTGAAGAAAAATTAACCATAGCTGGAATTAGAAATGAAGCTACGCTTCGTCTCAAGCAATTAGAAAGCGCATCAAATTGGTCTAATGGGGATGACTTGGGAGCTGTTGAGTTTTCGACTGCTGACCCATCGGGTGCTGGAAGTGGCGTAAAGGGCAGCTTGCGTTATCAAACCATTGGCGGCACTGGTGCTGGAACTTATATGTCATTTAATGTTGCTGGAACAACCTCTGGCACTAACGACACAGAACGTATGCGCATCGACTCAGTAGGACGATTATTTATCGGTGGAACATCGGCTACAGCATCGCCAACTTTAGATAAAGGTATCTTCTTGCAATCTACTACAAACGGAGATGTTCTTGGTTACAACCTGTATGCAAACGAAGGTACTAATAATAGACGTGCAAGTTTCTTTTTAGATGACACCAATGGAGTATATGGTTTTGACACGTCAGCCTCTACAGGACTTTGCAGTTTTGTTGTCAAGTCAGCGACCTCAGAAAAGTTAAGAGTAGACCCATCAGGAAATCTGCTGGTGGGGACGACATCAGTAAATCCTGGACTTGGAAATACAAATGAAGGCCATTCGTTAAACGCTTCAGGAACTGCGGTGCATAGTGCAGACGGGAACAATGCTTTACGAGTTAATCGAAACACAAGTGACGGGACAGTCATAACTATAGCCAAAGACGGCACAACTGCTGGACACATATCGACTAGAGGCGGCGGTATGTATCTTGGAACGGCAAGCAACGCTATTCGATTTACCTCTACTGATATACGCCCTGTTAATGTGAGTGGTGTTAATACCACCAACACTGTTGATTTGGGTGATGCTGCTGCTCGCTTCAAAGACCTCCATCTGGGCGGCACTGCTAATGCTGTTACGATAAACACCGATGGCCCAACAGGCACAGGCAATGGCATCGTGATGGCTGCTTCTGGTTGGCCTTACAAGGGTCGCATCGGCATGAACGGCACAAGCGGCGGTAAGCAATATTGGACTGCAAACTATAACCTTAACACCAGCTCTGTAGACAGTGCATCATACTATTCAACTTATATTGAGAACTCTGCCCAGCATGGCATCATAGCTTTTGGCACATCGTCTGCTGTGAACACAGCTCCGTCGGAACGCGCAAGACTGGATTCATCAGGAAATCTGCTGGTGGGTAAGACTATAAGCTCTAGTGCTACAGTGGGAATAACACTAGAACCTGCGGGGGCTGTTGTCGCAACAAGAGACGGCGGAGAGTGCTTTATAGCTAACCGCAAAACTTCTGATGGAACTATAATACAGTTAAGAAAAGACCAAACAACTGTCGGTTCGATTGGGACGCAAGGTGGTGCTGCAACTATTGGCAATGGTGTAACAGGATTACGGTTTTCAGCCGCAGGATATGTTCATCCGCATAACATTACTACAAACACAGCCTCTGATAATACGACAGATTTGGGTGCATCTACAGCTCGCTTCAAAGACCTCCACCTCAGCGGCACTGCTTATGCTAGCAATGTAGTGTCCCAAGTTGCAATCAACGCACAGACTGGCACAGCCTACACAACAGTTCTTACTGACCAGTCCAAGCTGGTGACGCTGACAAACGCATCTGCCATTGCCTTTACCATTCCTGCTAATTCTTCTGTAGCTTATCCGATTGGCACACAGATTGACTTATCTCAGTTTGGCGCTGGCCAAGTGACTGTGGCTGGGGCTAGTGGCGTAACAGTAAACAGTGCATCAGGTTTAAAGCTCCGCGCTCAATACTCGTCTGCCAGTTGCATCAAAGTCGCCACTAATACTTGGTTGCTGGTAGGCGACTTGGAGGTTTCATAATGTTTACGCTTGGGATAATTGCATCATCTTCTGTTGATGCTGGCCCCAAAGCTGTCGGTAATGGAACAGTTGGAATTGTAGCAAGAGGAACATACAGCCCAGCGTATTGGGGTTACGTTGACACTTCCACGGGAACATTATCTTTGACTTCGGGAAGTTACTCAGCCGCATTTGGCCCTGCCATCAGCGTTATACGTACCTTTGTTAATTTCCAAGCTGGTGCCATTACTGGCAACGATACAATTACTTTCAGGGTTGTCCTGGATGGCCTTGCAGTTACTCCAGCAATCTGGACTTCTATAAAGGTTACTGTTGGCGGCTCAACTTATTCGTATACCAGCGCGTCTGCAACGGTTTCAACCACTGGAAGTCAAACCCAATATCTATGGACTGACACAAATCCATTCTCAACAGAGTCTTCTGGGACTGCATTTACTTGGGAGGTTATAAAATGATTTTTAATACGTTCACACTTAATGGAGTAATAAAACTTTCAGCTTACTTTACAATAGAAGATGTTGACGAAGATTGCTATATTGAGACGCCTGTACAGCACGACACATCTGACAACGAATTAAACGAACAATTTCTTCGTAACACTTTAAGTCAAATATACTCACACGAATTAACTGAAGAACAACTTTTATCTATAACCTTTATTGAAAAACTTGGAGACTAAAATGACAACTTGGACTATCGCAAACTTAGAACGCAACACTGATGACGGCGGCGTAACAGTCGCACATTGGCGTGTAACTGAAACAGAAGTAGTTGGGGAAGGCGATGATGCCGTAACCTATTCTGCTTCTTCCTATGGCACTGTCGGCTTTACGCCAGATGCAGATGCCGACGGCTTTATTGACTTTGATAGCCTGACCGAAGCTGATGTGCTTGGCTGGGTATACGAAGAAGTCAATCAAGCCGACACCGAAGCTGCACTGGCTGCTGATATTGCTGGGCAGAAAACCCCTGTTACTACTGACGGAGTTCCGTGGTAACGCAACCTACAGGAGAGACTAATGACCGAGAAACAAACAAACGTCATTACGATTAACGACAAAGAATATACTGAAGATCAACTGAGCGACGAGCAGAAGGTTATGATTAATCATATCTCTGATCTTGATCGCAAGATTGGTTCAACCCAATTTAACCTTGACCAACTTAATGTCGGCAGACAAGCATTTATGAATATGTTGCAGTCATCCCTGGAAGCTGACGCCCCAACAATACAGGATGCGGACTAATGGAAAGCAAAGCTGCCACTGACATAGTAGTAGCAGGGGGTGTAATTACAGCACCTGTCTGGATGTCTGGGGCAACTGTGTGGATGCAGTTTATTGGTGCAACGATCGGTCTCGGCTTGTTGTTTTGGCGGGTGTGGAAGGCTTACAAGGATCAGTAACATGAACTTCGGTGAGACTTTACTACAGTGGTGGCCTGTCATTACACTGGCCCTTGCTATGGCCTGGTGGATTAGTCGTAGTATCTCCAAGCTAGAATCCCAACACGACAAGCTTGACACGCGAATGGAAAACGCCGAAGACAAATTGACAACCTTGTTTGATCTGTGGAATCATCACATTGACAGGCTGTTAAATGAAAGGAAACCAAAATGATTAACATACTAAGTGCGGTTACTGGCATTGCTGGTAACTGGGTAAATGGTAAGGTCGAGGAGAGCAAAGCTAAGTCGGCTGTTAAGGTGGAGAAGGCTAAGGCTGATGCGGAAGTTCAGAAGCGTATTGCAACTGGTGATATTGATTGGGAAGCCAACATGGCTGACTCAACGAAGAACTCGTGGAAAGATGAGTTCGCTCTCGTGGTGTTGCTCGTCCCGTCTATCCTAGTTTTTGTGCCATCGCTGACTCAACACGTGCGGGAGGGGTTCGCGGTCTTGGATACACTCCCGAGTTGGTATCAATACCTCTTATTCGTGGCGGTAACAGCATCCTTTGGGGTGAAGGGTGCCGACAAACTGATGGGTATGCGCGGAAAAAAGTAGATGCTCCTGTGAAGGCGGAGCCTAAAGCTCCGTTACCATTCGGCAGAGTTAGTGCAAACTTTACTTTGCAGGAGATGATCAAAAGCCAGACAGCTACGCGCCTGGGAATAGACAACAACCCCACACCAGAACACGTCACCTCCCTCAGAGCGCTGTGCAACAACGTCCTCGAGCCTATGCGTGACCACTTTAAGACACCTGTGATAATCTCTAGCGGATACCGCAGCCCCTTTCTCTGTGAGGAGATTGGCAGCAGTCACACGAGTCAGCATTGCAAGGGGGAGGCGGTAGACTTTGAGATTGTTGGCAGTGACAACTACCAAGTTGCTCGCTGGATCGAGGCCAACCTAGAGTATGACCAGCTAATCCTAGAACACTACACGCCTGGTAAGCCTAACAGTGGGTGGATACATGTGTCCTACATCACTGGACAGAACCGCAAACAGGCGCTAACTTTTGATGGTAAGCACTACTCGAAAGGACTGAGCAAATGAGTGAGTATGATTTCTCTATGTTTATTATAGAAGAGAATGGCGAACCAGTAATCGTCATGCGCGTAACTGGCTGTGCCGATATGGATGCAGCAGAAGAAGTAGCTGATGATATTTTCTCGGTCATACATGGAACCGATGAACCCGAACAAGAACTACATTAGGAGTTAACAATGGCACCGAAACCAATGAGCGATGATCTGCTCACACAAACAGTAGCTATGATGAAAGCACATGGCTCACAGAAAGCAGCAGCCGAAGCACTCGGCGTATCCCGTTCTACATTCCGTGGCCGCTTCCGCCGCGCAGTAGAGAAAGGGTTATGGAATGAAGGGACAGCAGAGACTGAAACCTACAGTCGCGCCCTCCTCCCCCCAAGCGACGAACCAATCGAGACAATCGTTGAGCAGCTAACCAGCCGCTTCGAGAAGCGCAAGCAGCACATTGATGCTAAGGCTTGGCAGCGTATCCGCATGAAGTCTGATGAGCCTATTGGCTTGCTATGGTTTGGTGACCCCCACCTGGATGACAACTTCTGTGACTGGCCTACACTGCGTCGGCACGTTGAGCTTGTCCAGGAGAACGATGGCGTCTATGGGTGTGGGCTAGGTGACTACCAGAACAACTGGGTTGGTCGTCTGTCGCGCTTGTACGCAGAGCAGGACACCAGTCACGAGACTGCGTGGCGCCTGGTAGAATGGTTTGTCAGGGCTATCAATCCTCTCATCCTTATCGGTGGCAACCACGATATGTGGACTGGCTCTGGTGACCCACTCAAGTGGATGACTGAGCCTCACTCTATCAATGAGGACTGGGCTGCTAAGGTTGCTATCAAGTTCCCTAACGGCCAAGAGTGTAAGGTTCATGCGGCTCACGATATGCCAGGGCATAGTCAGTGGAACCCGTTGCATGGTCAGAAGAAGATGGCAATGTTCAAGAGCAATGCTCACCTATACATTGCTGGTCACAAGCACAACTGGGAACTAGCACAGATGGAGCAGGTAGATGAAGGACATGTATCTTGGCTGGCTCGGGCTAGGGGTTATAAGTCTAGCGATACTTATGCTCTAGTCCGTGGCTATGACGAACAGAACTATGGGCAGGCTATCCTACAGGTGATCAACCCGAAGGCGGAAAGCCCCGAAGGTTTCAGCCATTGCTTCGTCGATGTTGAGACTGGCGTAGAGTTTCTTAACTTCCTACGCTCCAAAGGGTAGTAAACTTGGCGACATCTAGGTGGACACATAGTTCATCTAGGTGGTCGCTGCCCTTGGGGTTGGATCTCTTGGGGTAGCTAACACCAGCATTGTCTTTTGTTAGCTCTATGTAGGCGCACTCATCAGACCATTCGACTACAAACATAGGCTTGAGGCCAGTAAACTCTGCCATCTGTAGCATGTTCTGATATTTGTTTAGCGTAACAAACACCGTATCATATCTAAATCTAGGTGTAGACCTTACTCGCAGTTCGCATAGTGCTACTGCTTGTGGGCGTCCGTCTCTGTATCCCCGTGTCAGGAAGTAGTCAGCATAGTTGTAGCCTGGTAACTTCTCTGCCTCGCAGTTCCACATGCCAGACAGGCGATCCATAATCCTAACCTCATTGTCGAGGTCGGACTTATACTCATACTTCCAAGTCATGTGAATCTTTCAGGAAGAACTTCTCTTGCGACATGAGGCCAACGCCCACACGCACTAGGTTATACAATGCACGAGGCGACATACCCCATACGTTATAGTTTCCGTTCTCGTCTCGAACACATAGCTCTGCTGGTATAGTTGTATCGGCTGAGGTGCGGAGATAAATAAGTATATTGCCTGGAACTTCTAGGTCTTCCATAGCTTTTTCTGCTGCGGCCTGACGCATCTGCTTCCAAGTGACAGAGTCGTTAGGCATACACGCTATCTCTCGCAGCTTGCTCTCTGCCTGAATTGCGCGCTGTTGCCATGCTGTTAGTTCATCCATTATATTTTTCTTTCGTAGTGAGGTAAGGTGGGGGTTAGTTCACTGTAGTGGTGGGGAGAGGTCGCCCCCTCCCCGCCTTGCTAGAATGGGATGTCGTCGTTAAGCGGTTGGGCTGGGGCAGCAGGTGCAGCACCGAAGCCATCATCATTCTTAACTATCT
>UPTN01000309.1_pt1 | contig 26648 bp, 20 predicted proteins | sample 2160111 | NCBI WGS metagenome assembly UPTN01 (sample SAMN06265058, study PRJEB28932) | marine metagenome | isolation source: Columbia River Estuary | place: USA:Columbia River Estuary, USA | collected 2014-05-05
CGTTTGATTTGCAGAGGATTTAACCTCAGGTTTTTATTGTTAGCTTCCAGTCTTGCCGGTAGGTCTTAGATTAGTTGCGACCGATGAATCATGAATGCAGATTAGTATAGACACAAATTCATAAATACGGTTCATATTTCCGATTATTCGTGATTGCTAAGGCTTGCCGGAATTTGACGTCCGGGCGGAGTGTGGGTGCTGGTGCCATGGGGTCGGAAATGATGGCCGGATACAACATAATAAATTGTGTAGTGTATCCGGCTCATCAATGCGCATTTTTCGCTTCTAGAATGCCGCGTCGAATCCGATCAGGATGTAATTATCCTTGTCCAGGTGACCGGTGAAGTAGGTGCCATCCTGGGCCTTGGTAGAAAGCAGATCGGCGTTCACCTCGATCAAGCCTTTCACGTTGCGCATGAAGTAATAACTGGCGGTGAAAGTGACGGTTTGCATGTCGATGCCTTCGTAGACCGTGTCGGTGTTGTCGAAGTCACCGGCGTCGTTGTAGTTCACAAGGGCGGAGAACACCCACTTGTCGCTGTGGATGTAATCCACACCGGCAAAGCCACCATTCCATTCATACGTCACATCGGGATCCAGGAAACCGTCCCAGCGATTCCACAGCAGCTGGCCAAACAGGTGCCACTTGGTGCCGATTGTTCCGGACAGGTCCACGCCTGCACTGACTTTATCGGTGTCGCGATCGCCCGAATCCATGCCCGCGGGGCCGGTGGCATTACGTTGTTTTCCGGAGAGTCCGAACAAACCGATATCCAGCCCACCCAGGGTGGCGCCGACCCGGCCGAATACGCTCTTGCCGGTATTGTTGTCGAACATGTGATCGGGACGTTTGTAGCCGGGACTGTTGATGGTGAAGTTCTGCTCGATACCGTTACCGTTGGAAAATCCCAGTGCCAGGTCCAGCGGCCCCAGGTCGCCACCGAACACAACGCCGCGGTCATAGGTAACGCCTGCCATGCGATACACCATGAAGTCCTGGAATGTCATCCGGGTTTCTCTCGGGAACATCAGGTCGGAAAGTTGGAACTGTCCGAGCATTCCGGTGATACCGGTCCCGAATAGATCATCGTGACTGAACCATGCGTCTTCCACGATGACCTCACCGTTGCCGCCTTTCTCGGCAAATATTGCATAGAAGTAATAGCTGATGTGATCGGATAATGGAGCGCTGGAGAGTAGCTTGATCAGGTACGGTGCCTGGAAATCGACTCCCGCATCGGCTACCGCCTCACCGGTCTGAACGTCAACGGCTTCACTGTCGCGGCCCTGGATGTAGGCCTGCATGCGCAGCGCCAGGGGTACCTGCTCGGGCAGCCTGAGCATATCGTCACCGGTTTTCACCGTGTGATCCGGCCAATTTGGCAGGCGATAGTTCATGTCAGACTGGAATTGCGCTCCGAAACTGTTCAGTCGCGGATAGGCCGCATGGCAAACATTGCAGCTGATCCCGTATTCGCGAGCAAAGGCGGGCATGGCGCTTGAAGGTTGCGGGAACGTGCAAAGGACTGCGATCGCAATCAGGGCGGTCAGCGACCATCCCACGTGGGCTTTTCGATATGACATCTGCTAACTCCTGTCGGCATGAGCTTCACAGACCATTCGGCGCTTACTAGAACTGTTATTCCATACGCAATTGCCGCGATATTGGGGTATTTGGGGCTGGAACCTGGCTTGGTTTGCTTCATATGGCAGTTGCCCCCGGCATATCGGTACAATGTGCCCATGATTGAATTGAACCTGATCCAGAAAATTGCTGTCTACTCGTTGCCCCTGTTGTTTGCGATAACCGTGCATGAGGCTGCCCACGGCTATGCGGCAAGGCGCATGGGTGACAGAACTGCCGAGATGCTCGGACGGCTGACCCTTAACCCGATCAAGCACATTGATCCGATCGGTACCCTGCTGGTGCCGACGCTCCTGTTAATGAGCGGAGCGGGCTTTATTTTTGGCTGGGCAAAGCCGGTACCTGTCTCGCCGAGAAACTTCAAGAACCCGGGCAAGGACATGGCCATAGTGGCCGCGGCAGGCCCTGCATCCAACCTGGTAATGGCCCTGTTCTGGGCGATCATCATGCGCCTGGTTGTTGGTCCCCTGTCGGGTATCGGAGCTATCGCGGATCCGTTGTTCCTGATGGCCCAGTTCGGGGTGATTATCAATGCCCTGCTGGCGGTGCTGAACATGCTTCCTATTCCGCCGCTGGATGGTGGAAGGGTGGCGGTGGGTCTGTTGCCGCCCAAGGCGTCCATGACCCTGGCCCAGGTAGAGCCCTACGGTATGTGGATTTTGGTGGGCTTGATGGTCACGGGTTTTCTTTCGCCGATTCTTTGGCCCGGCATTAGCCTGGTGGTGTCGCTGATGACCTCGTTGGTAGGCTTGTAAAGCCGTATCGGAACACTCCCTGGTAGAAGAATGTGTAAAAAAAAGGGGCCTTGCGGCCCCTTTTTCGTATTGCCTGGTGATTACCAGATTTTCACCCGCTCCTCGGGGGGCAGGTAAAGCGCATCGCCTTCTTTGACGTCGAAGGCCTCGTAGAATTCAGGAATGTTACTGACCGTGCCATTCACCCGGAACTTGGCGGGGGAGTGGGGGTCGGTACCGACCTGCTGGCGCAGGGCTTCCTCACGAGACTTGTTCAGCCAGGATTGGGCCCAGCCGATCAGCACACGTTGTTCGCCGGTGAAGCCGTCCAGTACCGGGGCAGGCTTGCCGCCCAGGGACATCTTGTAGGCCTTCATGGCGATGCTCAGGCCACCCAGGTCGCCGATGTTCTCGCCCAGGGTGAACTCACCATTGACGTTCAGGTCGTCGAATACCTTGAAGCCGTTGTACTGGGCTACCAGGGCGCTGGTGCGTTTCTCGAACTCGGCCCGATCGCTATCGGTCCACCAGTTGCGCATCACGCCGTCACCGTCAAAGGTGCTGCCCATGTCGTCGAAGCCGTGGCCAATCTCGTGACCGATCACCGCGCCGATGGCGCCATAGTTAACTGCGTCTTCGGCGCTCATGTCGAAGAACGGGGGCTGCAGGATGCCTGCCGGGAACACGATCTCGTTCAATGGGGGGTTGTAGTAGGCATTCACCGTCTGGGGTGTCATGCCCCATTCAGTCTTGTCTACCGGCCCGTCCTTGCGGTCGATCTGGCGCATGAAATCCACTTCAGCCACCCGCTGCAGGTTGCCGAACAGGTCTTTGGCGTCGATGGTCAGCGCCGAGTAGTCACGCCACACGTCCGGGTAACCAATCTTGGGAGTGAACTTGGACAGCTTGTCCAGGGCCTGGACCCGGGTTTCCTCGCCCATCCAGTCCAGTTCCTTGATGCTCACCTCGTAGGCCTTGATCAGGTTGGCTACCAGTTCCTTCATCCGGGCCTTGGCCTCGGGCGGGAAGTGCTTGGCAACATAGACCTTGCCTACCACCTCGCCCAGGGAGCCGTTGACCACGCCGGTGGCGCGACGCCAGTCTTCGCGCTGCTCGGTGGTGCCGCTCATGACAGTACCGCGGAAGGCGAAGCGCCGGTCGTCCAGTTCGCTGGTAAGCTCACCGGCGGAGGCGTCCATCAGGTGGAAGTTCAGGTACTCCTTCCAGGTGCCGATGTCGGTGGAGGTAATGATTTCATCCAGGGCGCGGGTGTAATCGGTCATACCGACTACCAGTTCCTTCTGGTCGGGAATCTGCAAGGCTGCCAGGTAGGCGCTCCAGTTGAAGTTTGCCATCAGCCCGGCCAGGTCGGCGGTCGGGATCAGGTTATAGAGCTTGTTCAGGTCCCGGGTATCTTCCTTGAGCATATGCTGTTCGGCGATGCGGGTTTCCAGGGCCATGATGCGCCCGGCAGCGGCGGCGCTGTCTTCCACTCCCGCGGCGGTCAGCATATCGGCAATGTACTTCACGTACTCAACGCGGATGTTTTCTGAACTCTCGCCTTCCTTGAAGTAGTACTCCCGATCCGGCAGGCCAAGGCCGCTCTGGAAAACATACATGGCGTAGGCTTTAGGGCGCTTGAGATCCGCGTACTGGAAAAACTCCAGGGGGGAACCGTAACCGTAGATGGCGGCGCGGCCGAAGTAGGCCGGCAGCTCATTCACGTCCTTGATTGCATCGATTCGTGCCAGTTCGCCGGCCAGGGGTTCCAGGCCCAGTGCGTTGCGGGTATCCCGGTCCAGGAAGGAGGCGTACATGTCGCCTACCTTCTGTTCGTCGGTGCCGGCAGCTGCGCCTGACTTGGCGGCGGCCTGGATGATGATTTTGACGTTGTCCTCGTTCTGTTCATGAACGATGGTGCCCACGCCGTAGCGCGCCTTGTCGGCAGGCATTTCGGTGTTGGCCACCCAGGTACCGTTTACGTAGCTGTCGAAGTCATCACCGGGTTTTACGTTGGTGTCGAAGTTGGCGGTGATCACACCGGAGCCCAACTCGGGGGTGGCAGCTGTTTGAACTACGGTTTTTTCAGCGCAACCTGTCAGCGCCATGGCGGCGGCCAGGGCCGTCACTGTCCATCGGAAATTCATGAGTATCCCCTGTGATTTGTGTGTTTTTAACTGGCGTATTTATAGCACAACCGGGGTCGCGGCGAGTGCTGCGATCCCGGGTTGCTACTGATGCCAGAAACAATAGACAACGGTTCGGCTTCAGGGTTCCCCGGGGAGGGCGCCCGGAGGCCGGATTTCAGGAAGCGTCGGCCAGGGCCGGGATGGTTGCGCGTAGCCTGAGGTACATCACGGCGTAGACGGCCATACCGGTGAGGGCTGCCGCGCCGCAGAGCAGGAATACTCCGGTATAACCCCAGGAAGCGGCCAGGATTGAAGCGGCAAGGTTGGGACCCACGATCTGGCCCAGGCCCTGGGCACCGGGTATCAGGGCGGCAAAGGCGCCGGAGTGATCGGTGTTCGCCACGGTGGCCATCTGGTAGACGTCCACGAAGATCCACAGCAGGTTGAAAGACATGATGCTGACGATGATCTTCGGTTCGGTGATGCCCGAGGCGAGCATGCCGACAGCGATCGCCATGAAGGTGAGGGCGACAAACAGGGGTTTTGCCAGGCCAAAGCGATTGCTGATCACAGTCGCGATCAGGCAGCCCAGGATGCTGCACAGGGAGCCCCATACAAACAGGCGGTTTACCAGTTCTCCATCTATCTCGGCGCCACTGGCGGCCAGGTCGATATAGGTCCAGTAAGCGCCGATATTCACGTAGGTGAAAAAGATCGCGCCCAGGCACATCCAGGGGATATAGGCCGGTACATGTTTGTGTTCGATATGGTGTTCCCCCGACTCATCTTGCACATCCAGTTCCACGTCCAGGGCCCTGTCTTCAGGATGGGCGGGCACCCAGTGCAGGAATGCCAGGCCCAGCCCGAAGGTGCCTATAAACGCCATGTAAATCCCGTTCATGGGTAGCAGTGGCAATACCTGCATCTCCAGGGCCTGGGAGAAGGCGAACGCGAACAGCATCATGTTGTAAGCCATGGCCGGCTTGGAACTGCCTCCCAGGGTGGCCACTGCCACGGCGGTGTAAATGCCACTGCCGATGCCGGCGAAAAGCCGCAGCCACAAGACTTCCTCGTAGCCGGTGAAGACCATGCACAAGCCATTGCTGGCTATCGCGATGGCTGCCCCAAGCAATACCAGGTAGCGGCGATTGAATTTACCCACCATCATGGCGGTGATCACCGCACCGATGGAAAGCCCGCCCAGGTCTGCGCCTGCAACCCGTCCCACCTGTACCTCGCTGAACCCCAGTAACTCCACCCATGCGGTACTGATGACCGGGATACCCACCAGCACTCCGTAGCCAACCAGTGACATGTACAGGGCAATAGAGATGGACCGCCATCCGTCAAAGATGGTGCGGTGGTGCTGAAGCGTGCTCGCGTCGTGCTGGATAGGGCCTCTCAATTCCAGGGGTGATCCTGGAGATTTTGCGTGATGGATTTGTCCGCCTTCGGCCTGTTCGGGCCTCCGGGGGATGTTAGGTATTTAGACTGACAATAAATGCCACGAGGTTTATGGGGAAGTGTTTTTTCCCCGACATGCATCAAATAGCCCCTGAAGTCCCTATACTCGGCAATGCAAGAATAGACGGAGACGCGACGTGACGGCCCTGACCCCAAGTACTATCAGAATTGGTTATCGCTACCGATCCAATCGACTGGCAGAGAAATATGATGCGCTGGTCATCGGGTCCGGGATAGGCGGGTTGACCACTGCCGCCATGCTCAGCGAACTGGGCTGGAAGGTTTGTGTTCTGGAACAGCATTACACCGCTGGCGGATACACCCATTCCTACGACCGTAATGGCTATGAATGGGATGTTGGTGTGCATTACATCGGTGAGATGGGCGCACCGACACGGTCTCGCAAAATGTTTGATTTTCTTTCCGAGGGCAAGCTTGACTGGGCACCCATGGATACTGAGTACGACCGTTTTTACATTGGTGAGAAGACCTTCTCGGCCCATGCGGGAAAGCAGGAGTTTCAGGACAACCTGCTAAAACAATTTCCGAAAGAAGGCTCGGCTATCAAGGCCTACATGGGCTTGCTGAACCAGGTGAGCAAGGCGATGCCGACGTTTGCCATGAGTCGCCTGCTAAAACCCTGGCAGCGAACATTGATGGGGCCGTACCTGCGGGCGAAAATTCCTGAGTTGCTGTTTCGTACCACCTACGAGGTACTCAGTGAAATTACCGACGACCAGGACCTGATCGCGGTATTAACCGGCCAGTGGGGCGACATGGGGCTGCCTCCCAGACAGTCCAGTTTTTTGGTGCATGCGCTGATTGCCAGGCACTACCTTTACGGTGGCTTCTATCCCATAGGCGGAAGCTGGAAGATTGCCGAAAGCATCATTCCGCGGATCAAGAGAGCCGGTGGCGAGGTGTTCACCTACGCCCTGGTGAAGAAAATCCTCGTGGAGGATGGCAAGGTCAGGGGCGTGGAAATGGCCGACGGGCATGTTATCGAGTGTCCCTGCGTTATCTCCTCGGCCGGCGTTCACAATACGTTCGAGCATTTGCTGGACACTGATGTAACCCATCAAAGTGGCTACGAATCCAACTTGCCCAGCGTGAAGCCCAGCATCTCTCACCTGGGTGTGTACATCGGATTAAAGGCCACCGCTGAGGAACTGGGGTTACCCAGGACCAATTTCTGGATTTATTCGGATAGCGATTACGATGGCGCCGTGGAAAAATTCTTGAAGGAACCGGATGCGCCGTTTCCGGCGGTGTACATTTCGTTTCCTTCGGCAAAAGATCCTGACTACCTCAATCGCAGGCCCGGCACGGCCACTATAGAAATCGTGGCGCCTGCACCGTATGAGTGGTTCGAAAAATGGAAGGACACTCCCTGGGGCAAGCGAGGCGACGACTACGAGGCATTCAAGGCGGAACTTGGTGAGCGCCTGATGGCAGTCCTCTACCAAAAACTCCCGCATTTACGTGACCGGGTAGATTACTACGAGGTATCCACACCCTTGTCCACAGAGTATTTCTGCTCCTATGGTCGGGGTGAGTTGTACGGCATCGACCATGATCCCGCCAGGTTCAGGCAGGACTGGCTGGGGCCCCGCACCCGGATCAGGGGCCTGTGGCTCACCGGCCAGGATGTGCTGACCTGTGGTGTGACAGGGGCCATGATGGCCGGCGTGTTGACCACCACGGCCATCGTGGGGATGCGCCGCATGGGTAAGTTGATGAAGCGCATTGGCGGCAGTTGAGAAAGATTTTCTCAGCACAAAAAAAGGCGGCCACCTGGGCCGCCTTTTTTATTCCTTCTGTGTGCCTGTCTAGTTTACGAAGGGCAGCATGCTGTACTCGTCTTCGTACTCCAGCATCTGGTCGACAAAGCTGTCGGGATACTCAACGTGTACATCGACGATTTCGCCGTCATCTTCAATGGCGACCAGGCGAGGCTGAATAAACCCACTGTAGGCGGCGATGTGCAGAGGTTCGGTGCGGGCCAGCACCTCGGCATGCATTGCTTGGTCTACCTTGACGCCGTAGGTTTCGACCAGGGCCTTTCCGGCCTCGTAATCGCCCTCTGACTTGATGCGCTGGATTTCACTCAGCAACTGCCCGTAAAGGCCGCGCAGCTTCTCGTAATCACGCACCTGGAAATAGGTCTTGCCGTTACTGGTTACTTTCTCAACAACGTTCTCGGCCAGGCCCTTTTCGTACACCCATGCGGAGATCAGTTGCCGGTTGCGCATATGGGCTTCCTGGATATCGTCGCCGAGTTTCAGGCGTTGTAACTGCATCATCAGGCCATTTCGAATCTGCCGATCATAGGAGGCCTTGCCAACATCCAGTGACGGGACCAGGCCCAGTTCGATCAGTTTCGGATCCATCAGGAAGTACAGGGCCACCAGGTCGGCGCGAGCCTCTTCCAGGGTAGAGCTGTAGCTCTTGAGGGTTTCCTTGGGCGTGCCCACGCCCGGGTTGATGCTGCCCGACGCGTGACCGATGACCTCGTGTAAATCCACATCCAGGAAGTAGGCCAGGCTGCCGTGCTCAAGGTGACGGGCTTTTTCTTCCTCGGTGAGCATGAACTCATCGTGGAATCCGCTTTGCGCTCCGGCTTCCTGGTAGGCGTCGATGATATTGCTAAGGGTCACTGACTTGGAGCCGTGCTCCTTGCGAATCCAGTTGGCGTTGGGCAGGTTTACACCGATAGGCGTGCTTGGCGCTGCGTCGCCGGATTCCATCACGATGGTGATGACCTTTGCTGAAATGCCAACCACATTCTTTTTCTTGTGGCTGTCCTGGATAGAGGAATTATCCTCGAACCACTGGGCTTGCTCGGCTACGGTGGCGATCCGGTGACTGGCCTCCATGTCTTTGATGGAGACCATGGATTCCCATGAACCCCTGTATCCCAGCGGGTCGCCGTAGACTTCGATAAAGCCGTTGACGCTATCAGCACGGGACTCGGTGTCTTTCACCCAGGCGATGTTGTAGCTATCGAAATCCTTGAGGTCGCCACTTTCATAATAGCGGACAAGCTTTTCCAGCCAGTCTTTCTGGGCCGGGTTCTCGGCAACTTTGACGGCTTTCTTCAGCCAGTGAACGATGTGTTCAATAGCGTGGGTGTACATGCCGCCCTTTTTCCAGACGCGCTCGATGATTTCCCCGTCCACTTTTACTAACTGGGAGTTCAGGCCCCAGGAAACCGGTCTCGTGTCCTTGGGGTCTTTACGAGCGGCGTAGAAGGCCTCGGCCTCGGCCTGGGTAACGTCCCGGTAGAAGTTGCTGGCGGAGGCGGTCAACAGGTCCTGGCTTGTATCGAGACTTACCTTGACCGGCGCCACGCTGGGATCGAACAACACGGGGGACAGAGCGTTTAGCAGGATGCTGATGTCCTGATCGGGCTCCAGGGGCAGGCTTTCCCTTGGGGTATTGCTTAACAGTTCTTCAAACGCGGCGGCATCGAACTCCGGGAGCATTTTTTGTGAGGAGTAATGATGGTGTATGCCGTTGGCAAACCACACCCGCTTTGCGAATGTTTCCAGCTGGCGGTAGGACTCGCCGCCCCGGTCTCCTTCGTAACTTCTGACAATCGCAGAGAGGGTCTTGCGCAGCAGCAAGTTATGCCGGTAATTCTGGTCCCAGATGATGTCCCGTCCAGACAAGGCAGCCTGGGAAAGGTAGTAAACGAGTTTCTTTTCCTTCAGGGAAAGTTCCTCGAATCCGGGTACCTGGTAGCGCAGGACTTCGATATCCGCAAAGCGGTCGGCCGATACCTGGAAGGGGGCCTTGTCGACAGATGCCGGCTCTACCGAAGCCGGAGCTTCAGCGGTTTGCTTCGGGCTGCAGCCTGCAATGGCAACGGCAGCGAGTAACGCGATCCACCTGTTCATGATTTCTCCCTGTATTCATTCCCCATTGTTCCGGGGTTTGTAGTCTACGTTTGATATGAGGGTCTGCCGACTACCAAATCAGATCGTCCGGTACCTGGAAATCGGCATAGGGATCATCCGGATCCCCGGATTCTTTCGGGGGCTCATTCTGCAGGACCACGGTCCCGGGAATTCGCTTTTCAATTTGTTCGGCAATTTTTTTCGGCACCAGCTCAAAGCGCTCTTTCGCGGACACGACGCATAACTGCCCGTTAATGACTTTTTCCTGCTGGGGAGGGGTGACCATCACCTGGCGAATTTTCGAGTCCAGGGTGAACTTGTAGGTGATTTCGGCAGCCCTGCGATCCACCTTGTTCTCGTGAATCAATTGCCTGACCTGGCCTGCCAGGTCCTTCTTGTTAAAGGCTTCGACCCGTTGCTTGTTCAATTCACGGGCTCGCTCGGCATCCCGGGCTGCGGCTCGCAAGGCCAGCTTTTTCGACTCGCTTAATTCGGGCTTTTTCTTGCCTTTCTGGCGGGTCGAATGCTTTTGCTTTTTGACCTTATTTGCCCGTTCCTTGCTTATAAGGCCGGCGCCAAGCAATTGATCTTGCAGAGATTGGCTCATGTAATTGTCACTATCCAGGATGTTCCAACGAGGCGCATTATCCGCTGTGATGGCAGTCAATACAACGAGGGATAACACTCATTCAACCGCTGCGGGGCACGGGTAATCGACCCCTGGGCGGGATATAGGGGGTATCGGGAGGGGTCCAGGGCGAGAGGGCGGATATTGGCGCCGGATCAAACAATGTCGATCCGGCGCCTCAATTTATCGTGCTAGCTCTTCTTTGTAGTCAGAGTCTTGCGGGGCGGCTTGCTGTTCTTTCCACCGAAACGCTCGGAGGTATTGCCCTTGAATTTGCTGGCAGGCTTGGCTTTTGCGCCGGCCTTGGTCTTGGGCTTGAACTTGCTGCCCGGCTTGGCCTTACCGCCGGCTTTGGGCTTGGGCTTGAACTTGCCATCGGACTTGGGCTTGAATTTACTTTCACCCTTGGGCTTGAACTTGCCGCCGGTGCTCTCGGTCCGCTCAGTTCTCTCCGCCGGGCGCTCGTCAGGGCCGCGACTGGCTCGATCGCTGAACAGCTTCTCACCAGAGGGCTTGTCGGAGAATTTTCTCTTGGGCTTGCGGTCGTCTGACCTGTCAGGCCGTGAGTCACGTCGTGCAGGCTTTTCGCTACGAGGCTTGTATGGCCGTGATTCGGGGTTGGAGGAAATTTCCTCGCCTTCCACATACGGAGTGATATTCAGCTGCTGGCCGAAAATCCAGGCTTTTTTCAGTTGCTGAAGGATGTCCTCGGGCATGCCCGCTGGCAGGTCCACGGTGCTGAAGGCGTCGTGGATCTTGATGCGTCCAATATGCTCGGCATTCAGACCGGCTTCATTGGCAATGGCGCCTACGATGTTCTTGGGCTGCACACTGTGCTCGTGTCCCACAGAGATTCTGTAGCGCGTGGTGCCTTCGCCCGGGGGGCCTTCGCTACGCGGCTTGCGTTCACTGAATTCGCGTCGCTTTCCACCATGTTCGCTATCACTTCGATCAGGGCGCTTCGCGCGACGATCATCCTGTCGTGCATCGGGTTTCCATGATTTGGCTTCCCGGGAATCAGCGCTGATGGCCGGCATCAGGGGGCGATCCTTCTGTGCCAGGTAGGTCAGTGCAGCAAACAAGTCGTCGTCACCGACGTCATTATTTTCTTCCTTGAACTTGGCGACGACTTCCTTGAAGAACTCCAGGTCCTGTGACTCGATGGCATCGTTGATGCTCTGACCGAATTGGGAACTGCGCCTGTCCACCACGTCTTCCCGGGTGGGCAGGGTCATGCGTTCGATAGGCTGGCGGGTGGCGCGCTCGATGGTATCCAGCATCCGCCGTTCCCGCGAGGCGATAAACATGATGGCTTTGCCCTGGCGTCCGGCACGACCGGTGCGGCCGATACGGTGTACATAGGCCTCGGCATCGTAGGGCACGTCAAAGTTGACCACGTGGCTGATACGATCCACGTCCAGGCCGCGTGCCGCCACATCGGTGGCAACCACGATATCCAGTTTGCCGCTCTTGAGTTGATCGACGGTGCGTTGTCTGTGTACCTGGTTCATCTCGCCACTTAAGGCTGCGCTGGCAAAGCCGCGGGCCTCGAGTTTCTCGGCCAGGTCCACCGTGGCCAGGCGGGTGCGAACGAACACCAGCATGGCGTCGATCTCCTCCACCTCGAGAATGCGGGTTAATGCATCCAGCTTGTGTACGCCCTGCACCTGCCAGAAATACTGGGAAATCGTAGAGACCGTGCTGGTCTTGGTCTTGATGCGGACTTCTGCAGGGTTGCGAAGGTAGCTGTCGGCGATGCGCTTGATGCGCGTCGGCATAGTGGCCGAGAACAGGGCTACCTGCTTATCCTTGGGCATGTAACCCAGGATCTCTTCGACATCATCGATAAACCCCATGCGCAGCATTTCGTCTGCCTCGTCCAGGACCACATGACGCAGCTTGTCCAGCTTCAGGGTGCCGCGTTTGAGGTGATCCTTGATACGTCCGGGTGTGCCGACGATGGCGTGAACACCACGGCGCAACTGGCGCAACTGGTGGTCCATGCCCTGGCCGCCGTACACCGGCAGCACATGGAATCCCTTGAGGTGACGGGCGTAGGATTGCATTGCCTCGGCCACCTGCAGCGCCAACTCACGGGTAGGTGCCAGCACCAGCATCTGGGGCTGGGCCACTGAAATATCTATGCGACTGAGCAAGGGCAGGGCAAACGCAGCGGTCTTGCCGGTGCCTGTCTGTGCCTGGCCAATCAGGTCGCGGCCTTCCAGCAACGGTGGGATCGCTCCCAGCTGAATGGGCGAGGGTGTCTCGTAGCCGAGGTCTTTGATTGCGGCCAGCACGGAATCGGCAAGGCCGAGATCGGCGAAGCCGGGAGTAGAGTCTGTTGACATGTGGAACCTGTGCGGAGTCGGCCAATAGGCCAGTGATGAAGCTACCGGAACGATCTTCAGAAGTGGCCAGCGATTATACGCTATTTCCTTGCTCAACACACAGTCCTCTGGTAGGGGCGGCCACCTCAACTACCGAATACATTTCGAAAGCCCGGGATTCTGCATCCAAAGCGACAGAAAATAAGTTATTAAACAGTGACTTATTGTGTGGCTCACCTGGCGAGCTACCACCCCCCTTAATATAGTCTCCAGAGGCAGTTCCGCCTCAAAAAATGACAACTACATGAGAGGTGACTGATTAGAAGTGGTGAGAGCACATCTCGCCCCGGTTCTTGGTCGCAGGAGCGACTGACCGGGACGCGAGTGGAATATGGGCAGATCAGGGCAGCAGATCTCCAAGCAATATTCCCTCTCACTCTACGTGAGAGAGGAAATATTGCTTAAGGAGCACAGGGGATGAACGACACGATGCAAAACAACACAATTGCCAAGACCTTATCCGAACTAACACTGGGTGACCCCACAGTCTTTGAAGACCTGGCGGCGTTTCCGTTGCAGGGACCACAGGGGGCCGTGAGGGATTACCTGACGCTGGAACAGGCACTGTCCAGCAAGACTGCAAGAGTGACCGAGGTGTCCGAGTCAGGCTCGGTGCCGGAACTTAAATTTGTTAATGACGGCGTGGCGCCTGTCTTGCTGCTTGATGGCGAGGAGTTGGTGGGGGCCAAGCAGAACCGGATTCTGAACCTCACCATCCTGGTGCCGGCCCAGAGTTCTATCCTGATTCCGGTGTCCTGCGTGGAGCGTGGTCGCTGGTCCCGGCGTAGCCAGGAATTCTCGGCAGCCAGGCGCACCATGTATGCCAGGGGTCGGGCCGAAAAGATGGAACACGTCTCAGCAGCCATGTCCGTGGGCGGATCCCGACGGGCCAACCAGGGTGCCGTCTGGGAGTCGGTGATGGACAAGGCGGCCTGTATGAACGTGAACTCGAGTACCGAGGCCATGTCCGATATCTACGAGAACCGCCAGCAGAAGCTGGATGAGTATGTTAAGGCTTTTTCGGTGGCGGACGACCAGCGCGGCGCAGTGTTTTGCCTTGGGGGACGGGTGGCCGGACTGGAGTTGTTCGATCGGCCCACCACCTTTAGCGCCTTGATGCCGGCCCTGGTCCAGAGCTACGCGCTGGACGCCATGGAAGGTCGTTTGCATGGCGGGGCGCCGGAGCCGGAAGCGGTGGCCGAGTTCCTGTCGGACCTGGGCCAGTCGGTGCCCCAACGGTTTGAGGCCCTGGGCCTGGGTCAGGACCTGCGGTTCCGTAGCACCACGGTGTCCGGTGCCGCGCTGGAGATTGACGATGAACTGCTGCATTTGCTGGCGTTCTCTCGTCACAACCATGGCGGTACGGGCAGGGCGGAAGACGACACCCAGGCACCGGGATACCGGAGTCGGGTAATACCCTTCAGCCGGCGGCGACGTGGACATTGATGTCCGGGCGCAACGGCTGGAACTGGAGCAGGTGCTTAGCCTCCACGCCAGGGTACGGATGCAGCAGCGTGGCATCCCGCCCCAGGTGGTGGAGTCATTGCTCCAGTGCGGCCGCGTGCAGCACGACAACCACGGCGGGCGAATCATTTTCTTTGATCGCAGTGCCTGGAAGGCGGTCTGCCAGCGCGGATTCCAGGCGCTGGTCCCGGCGGCGGATCGCCACCGCCGAACCTACCTGGTACTCGGCGGTGACGGGATGGTCAAAACGGTAAGCCACCGTTACCGGCGCATAAAGCGTCACTAGGGTGTGCCCCGGTTGTTGCGACTACCGGGGCGCATTTTAATCCGGGATGAAGTGGTCCTAGCGCCAGTCGATGGCGGGGCAGCGATCCATGACAACAGTGAGTCCTGCCTTGCGAGCGCGTTCGGCAGCTGGCTCGTTGATGACGCCTAACTGCATCCACACGACCTTGGCTCCGATAGCGATGGCCTCGTCGCTGGTCTGCGCAGCGTCATCTGAGTTGCGAAAGATATCCACCATATCCACGGCCATCGGAATATCTGCCAGTTGGGCGTAGACGGTTTCTCCCAGCAGTTGCTTGCCTGCCAGGCGGGGATTAACGGGGATCACCCGGTAGCCTCGTGATTGCAGAAATCCCATAACGCCATGGGCCGCCCGGTGGTGCTTGTCCGAGGCGCCCGCCAGGGCGATGGTCTTTACGTTGTCGGCTAATTGCCTGGCTTGCTGTGCGTCTGTCATGGGTGGTGATTCCCGGGGTGGCGGCGAGGATGATATGCAAGCTTATCCCAAGCCGGCCTTACGGCGTATCCCTGGCAAAATCAGAAAGCATATCCGACCAGGAACACGGCGGAGGGCCCATCCAACTGGCCTGGAGACTGACCGAGCGCACTGGGTGTTCCGAAGTCGGCAAAGTTCATTCGCAAGCTCAGGGCAATGGCGCCGCCTGTCTTGCCCATGGGGATATCCCAGGTAGTGCCAACGTACCCGCCGAAGGTGCTTTTGCTCCAGCGCTCACCCAGGTCTATGCAGCCCTCGTAATACCAGAGGTCGCAGTCGATTTCGCTGAAGTCCGCTCGGTAGTAGCCCAGGCCAAGGTCAAGGTAAAGCGGTGTGCCTCCCAGGGGAATTTTCACCGAGGGTGTCAGGTATAGGGTCTCGCCACTCATATCGGTGAACAGGCCGGTCACGTCGCTGTCGGTATATGACATCCCCACGTCCAGTCCCAGGAGCCAGCCATTGCCAAACGGTGAGGGCCCATGAACCGCGATGTCCACGACCATTCCTACTGAATCGAAGCCGCCCCCCGCCCCGGGCTGTAAATCCGCCAGGGCGGGCCAGGCCTGTGCGCCCAGCGCCAGCGCTAGTCGCCAGTGCGGCTTGCTGGATGTCTGGGTGTCTTGCTCTTCTTGGGCAGTTGCAATGGAAGGGGCCGCGGCCAGCACGCTGGATACCAGGCAGGCGGCGGCTGCGAGGCGGCGAATTGTTGAGACACCGTGTGTTGCAGTCATGGTCTTTTCTCCATGGAGGTGTTGTCTTTCGCATTCGCTAGAAGAACGAATCTAGGCCGAACGGCAGGCCCTGCAATCAGGAAATTTACCTACGGCGCTCGAATCATTAAGGACAAGATTGGCTTCGGTGATGATTGCCGGTTATCGCCCGGCAAGCTTTACCCTCTGCCTGCCTGTGCGATAATCACCGCTACTTTTGATTTCGCGGTGTTAACCATGAATTCACCAAGCCGACTGCCACTGCCGCCATCGCCGCTTGAACTATTGCGTGGTGTATCACGCAAGCTGTTGCCCGCCGTGGCCCTGGTGCCCTTTAACCTGCAACGGGCGATTCTGTCGCCGCTAATGGAGCAGGCGTTGAAGGAACCCCTGGCTGACGGGGATTTCGAATTCTTGAAAGACAAGTGGCTGAAGGTCGACATCACTGATGCGGGTCTTTGCTGGTATTTCACTTGCGCTGAGACGGGTGAGCTTGTGATCAGCCAGGAACAGCAGGCCGATGCCACTATCCGGGGAAACTTGAAGGATTTCCTTCAACTCACCGCCCGAACCGAAGATCCGGATACGCTGTTTTTCCAGCGTCGCCTGCAGATCGAGGGTGATACCGAGCTGGGCCTGGAGCTGAAAAACCTGCTGGATGGTGTGGACCAGGATAGCCTGCCAACCCTGTTGCGACTGCTCTTGTTGCAAGGCGCTTCAGTGGCCGCCGCATTGTTATAGCTGGGTCCAGGGATACTGCGATCAAACGTCGAGTGAGGCTGGGGTCTGCACGTGATCCATACCGGGCTTTCCATACCAGTAGCCATTTGAGAAAGCATTAGCTGCCTGCTTCATCGCTGTGGTCTTGCCGTCCAGGGCATCGCGGAATCCGTTGATGACATCCGCCATGTCCATGGTGGTGGGAGTGATGCGCATAATGTCCACGCCCATGTCGTGCATTGCCTGGGCCTCGGGTAACAGATTGCAGATTTCCCCGGACATGACCTGGATGCCATTCAGGGTAAATAATTCCTGATCTTCCTGGGTGGTCAGGGGTAGCCCTTCCGGGTAGTCCTTGCAGATAAATTTGCAGCGGTCCTTGGGCAGGAGATGGGCGCGTGCAGTGAAGCAGCGCGCGGAGTAGGCCAGTCCCAGGTGACCATAGCTGAGCACCTCGGTCTCGACCTGGTTTGCGAAGCCCATGTCCTGGGCATCTCGCAGTATGTCGGCGAGACACTGGGCAGATAACTCTACCGGGAAGAGCCAGCGAACCATGCCCTGGCGATGAAGGACGCGCAATGTGCTGGCGTTATAGATATTGATGCCGTTACCGGCGACAAATGGCAGCCCCCGCTCATGCATCATTTCGGCGGCGGCCATGTCGTTGGCCTCCACCATCATTTCCCCGTTGTCGCACAGGCGTTTCAAGGTAGTCAGTTCGGAGCGGGCCTCGATCAGGGCCAGGCTGGACAGCACCGCCTGTTTCCCGCTACGGGCGATTTCCTGCCCGAGTTCTATCCATTCCGCCGTGCTTAATTCACGGCGCTTGGAGCACACGGATTCGCCAAGGTACACGATGTCCACCGGTAAGCTGGAGATATCCTGGTAAAACGTTTTCAGGGTGTCCGCGGGCCAGTAAAAGGGCACACATCCCAGGGATATTTTCATCGCAGTTACCTATTGCCAGGGGCGTGAGTAGGCGCCCAGTGTTGTCTGGGAACCTTCTGAAGCAGCAGCCAGGACTTTTGACCACTCGCTCTGGATAGTGAAATGTTCTGGATTCTGCTCGAGAGCATCCATGGCCTGCCGCCATACGTGAACCACCTGGGCCACGTAGGCCGGGCTACGTTGACGGCCCTCGATCTTGATCGCGCCGATTCCCAGTTGCCGTAGCTCTGGAAGTAACTCCAGGGTATTCAGACTGGTGGGTTCTTCCAGGGCATGCCCGGTTTGACCCGCTACGTTGAAGCGTCCCTTGCACAGGGTTGGATAACCCGCGTTGCAACCGGCAGCATGCCGATTAATAAGCACCCCGTTCAGACGAGTTTCCAATCCACCGTCAGCGGTGTCCTCCCAGCGCACTGCGCTGGCCGGCGAACAGGCACCGAAGGTGTTGGGGGATTGGCCTGTGAGGTAGGAGGATAAATAGCAACGCCCCTCAGCCATGATGCAAAGGCTGCCGAAACCGAATACTTCCAGGTCCACCGGACTGTCTTCGGCCAGGGCGCGAACCTGGGGCAGGGAGAGCACCCGGGGAAGCACGGCGCGTCGAATGCCGAAGTTGTCGAAGTAAAAATTCAGTGCCCGGGCGTTGGTCGCAGAGGCCTGGACGGAAAGGTGCAGGTTCAACTCCGGGTGGGTCTCAGCGGCGTAACCCAGCACGCCAATGTCCGCGGCAATCAGCGCATCCACTCGCAAGTCTGCGGCTAGGTCTACCGCCCGGGTCCAGCGTTCCCAGCCTGCCGGCTGGGCAAAGGTGTTTACCGCGACAAAAATTCGCACGTCTCGGTCCCGGGCATAGTCCAGGGCCTTGTGGGCTTTCTTGTCGTTGAAGTTCAGGCCGGCGAAGTGCCTGGCATTGGTGTCATCACGAAATCCGATGTACACGGCATCTGCACCGTTATCTACGGCGGCTTTCAGTGAGGGCAGGTTGCCCGCTGGGCAGACCAGTTCCATTCGCATGACCTTTTGCGCCGTATAAACCCTGAAGGCTCAGCTGGCGCATTGTGAGCAAGACTCACGAGTCTAGATGCCGCGGGCGAGTATTTCGCTACGCAGATACCGAGGGGCGCGGCCGAGAACTAGTCTTCGGGCTGCTGGATGGTATCGGTAACCTGCTCCGGGGGAAGTGTCTTGGGGTAATCGCGATTAAAGTGCAGGCCACGGCTTTCGTGACGGGCCATTGCTCCACGCACAATCATTTCCGCCACCGTAGTCAGGTTGCGCAGTTCGATCAGGTCGCTTGTGATGCGGAAGTTGCCGTAGTACTCGGCGATTTCGCTCTTGAGCAATTCAATGCGTCTCAAGGCGCGCTGCAAGCGCTTGTTGGTTCGCACGATGCCCACGTAATCCCACATGAAATGTCTTAATTCATTCCAGTTATGGGATACCACGATGTGCTCGTCCGCATCGGTGACCCGGCTTTCATCCCAGGCGGGCAGGGGTGGCGGTACGGGTACGCCGTTGGAAAGCTCTTTCTTCAGTCGTTCGACCGCGGATTCTGCAAACACGCAGCATTCGAGCAGTGAATTGCTGGCCAGGCGGTTGGCGCCGTGGATGCCGGTGCTGGCGCACTCACCCACCGCGTACAAGCCGGGCAGGTCGGTACTGGCATCCAGTTCGGTGACGATGCCGCCACAGGTGTAGTGAGCGGCTGGCACCACGGGGATCGGTTCCCGGGTGATATCGATGCCGAACTCCTGGCATCTGCGGCTGATGTTCGGGAAGTGCTCCAGAATTTCCTTGGCCGGCTTGTGAGTGATGTCCAGGTACACGCAGTCGTAACCGCCACGTTTCATCTCGTAATCGATAGCCCTGGCGACAATGTCCCTGGGCGCGAGTTCGCCGCGCGGGTCGTGTTCATCCATGAAGCGCTTGCCGTTGGGCAGAACCAGTTTGCCGCCCTCGCCACGTACCGCCTCGGAGATCAGCATGGATTTCGCGTGGGGATGGTACAGGCAGGTGGGGTGGAATTGCATGAACTCCATGTTGGCCACCCGGCAACCGGCGCGCCAGGCCATGGCGATGCCATCACCGGTGGAGGTATCCGGGTTGGTGGTAAACAGGTAGACCTTGGATGCGCCGCCGGTGGCAAGTAGCACGGCTCGCGCAGCATGGGTACTCACCTTGTTGGTTTTACGGTTCAGGGCGTAGGCACCAACGCAGCGTTTCTCTGCTCCGGGATTTATCTTGTCCGAGCGGATCAGGTCCACGGCAATCTGGTCCTGGCATACGGTAATGGAGGGGTGGTTGAGTACCTCGACGGTCACCGCATCCATGATGGCCTGGCCCGTGGCATCGGCGGCGTGGACCACCCGGCGACGGGAATGCCCGCCTTCCCGGGTCAGGTGCAGTTGCCGTTGGCTGTTGGGTAATTCGGTGAATGCCACGTGCAAGTCTCGCAGCCAGGCGATGGCCTTGGGGGCTTGCTGGGCAAGGAACTGTACGCTAGCGACCTTGCACAGGCCGGCCCCGGCATCCAGGGTGTCCGCCACGTGTAATTCGGGATCATCATCCGGGCCTACTGCCGCGGCTATGCCGCCCTGTGCCCAGTGACTGGATGTCTGGTCGAAGGGTTTCTTGATTAGCAGTTTTACCGAAAAGCCGGCGTTGGCTGCGTGCAATGCGCTGGCAAGGCCGGCGAGCCCGCCACCGATAACCAGCAGGTCAGTGCTTGCGTCAGTCTTCACGGGAGTGAACCTGACCGGCAGTCAGCATGCGCTCCGTTGATAACCGGGCCTTCTCCGCAACTGCGGGGTCGACCTGGATTTCCGGTCCCATGTCCTGCAGGCACTTCAATATCTTCTCAAGGGTGATCTTCTTCATGTGGGGGCAGAAATTACAGGGGCGAATGAACTCAACGTCCGGGAAGTTCACCGACACGTTGTCGCTCATGGAGCATTCGGTGATCATCGCTACTTTCTTGGGGCGTACATCGTCCACGTGCTTGATCATGCCTGCGGTGGAGCCGACAAAATCTGCCTCGGCCAGAACCTCGGGCGGGCATTCAGGGTGAGCGATCACTTCCAGTCCCGGGTTTTCAGCACGGAAAGTTTTAATGTCCTCGGGGGTAAAGCGCTCGTGTACCTCGCAGGCACCTTCCCACAGGATGATTTCCACATCGGTCTGGGTGGCCACGTACCGGCCCAGGTAGCCATCGGGCAGGAAGATGACCTTGTCACTGCCCAGGGATTCCACGATCTCAACCGCATTGCCCGAGGTGCAACAGATGTCCACCTCGGCACGCACGTCGGCATAGGTGTTCACGTAAGCCACCACCGGCACGCCGGGGTACTTGCGCTTGAGTTCACGCACGTCTTCGGCGGTGATGGAGGAGGCCAGTGAGCAACCCGCGCTCATATCCGGCATCAGCACTTTCTTCTCCGGGGCAAGAATCTTTGCGGTTTCGCCCATGAAGCGCACACCGCACATGACGATCACATCGGCATCGGTCTTGGCGCCTTGCTGTGCCAGGCCCAGGGAGTCACCGGTGTAGTCGGCGATGCCGTGGTAAATCTCGGGGGTCTGGTAATTGTGCGCCACGATGTAGGCGTTGCGTTCTCGCTTGAGCTTGTTGATGGCATGAATTAGCGGTGCGTAAATCGCCCACTCAACTTCTGGGATGAGGCTTTTGACCTTCTCATAGATTGGTTGGGTCGCAGCTTTAACCTCGGGCGTGAAAGCCAGATTTTCAGTACTCAAATTCATGCCTGGATCCTGTGTCGACGCGAAGCCGGTCAAGCCGGTGTGCGGGAGCATTCAATAAACTTACCCGGTACCCGGAGAAGCATAGTAAACGAGGGATTTTACCTTCTTCAGTCCTAAATGTGATGCGTAAACTCCGTAATTCAAGGGCGGGGGGCCAACAAGAGGGCATTTTTTGGGTTCGGAACGGAGAAAAGGCAGCGGCGAATGCGCTGAAAAGGGAGTCACTCTGTGTGAAACTAAGGTGTGAGAGGGTTTGCGCTGAGGCAGTCGGGCCCGGAGCAATCAATACTTAAGAACAAAATTTTGACCTATGATTGGCCACGCTGGAGCGGTGAGCGCCAGTATCACGGAACTATTCCGGAGCATCGGACGCAATGGGAAATAAGAAAATGAATCGCCATATATGGTTTGTGATTTTAGTGGTTGTTGGCGCCGTCTTCTCAGGTGAGTCCAGCTTCGCTGAAGAGACCCGGGAGCCCAACGATTGGGGCATCGCCGTAGGCTTTCGAAATGCCAATATCCCGTTTCCCTCCGCCGAAGACAAGGTGTCGGATTTCATCCCCTTAATGTTTTACAACGGCGACCGGTTTTTTATTCGTGGCCTCACCGGTGGCGTGAAACTATTCAAGCAAGACGATTGGCAATTCAATGCAATCGGCCGCTATCGCTATTTTGATATTCCTGCCGAGTACCAGAACCTGGTACGCGGTGACGGACTGGATGTGGGCGCACAGGCCAAGTATCTGTGGAACGAAAACCTGGAATCCAATATAGAACTGATGACCGACAAGGAGGGTCGCTACTACGCGGCCTTTGACGCACGCTACAAGTGGGCGTCGGGGAATTGGGAGTTGTTCCCCTTTGCGACCCTGCGTTGGAAAGGTTCCAGGTTTAATAATCGTTACTTTGGCCTGGACGGGTTTATTGACCCGAACGACTTACCGAACCGGATTGATAACAAGATAGGCAGCGCCGTGGACCTGACAGTGGGCGGCGAATTGCGTTATCACGTCACCAGTAATCTGTATTTGCTTGGCCGGGCTCAATTCACCAGCCTGGACGGCAAGACCCGGGACTCGGCGTCTATCGCCGATGGGAACTACAGCGAGTATTTCCTGGGCTTCGGATTTTTCAGCGACCGGACCAAGCCACCCAGGGACTCATTGGAATCACGGTCCTATGTCAGGGCTGCCTTCGGCTGGGCGTCACCGTCGAGTATCGGAGAAATCCTGAGGTTGCAGGGTGAGTCAGATCCCCAGGAAAACCGAATGACCTCGATTTTCTATGGTCATCCCATCGCTGATGACCTGTTTGGGCTGCAGGACCTGGACCTGTATTTCACCACCGGGCTGATTTACCACCTGGGCTCAGATCCCTACAGCCAGACCCTGGAGCCAGGCGAGGGAATCAATATTGGCAACACTCCCCTGACTTTAAGTTACGACAGTCAGCCGACCCAGGAGTATGTGCTGGGCATCAAGGCGTACTACAACATCCACTGGCCCTTCCTGTGGCGGGTAGGTTTTGCCGAGGGTATTTCTTATATCCGTGATGTCACCAACCTTGAACAGCGCGAGATGGACAAGAAGGGCTACCGGGCCAGCAACTTGATGAACTACCTGGACTTTAGTGTGGATGTAGACCTTGCTCCCTGGCTGTTGAAGGATTCTGACCAGAGTCTTTTCCTGGGTGTTAGTGTCCATCACCGCTCTTCGATTTTTGAACAATCGTCCTCATTCGGACGCATCAAGGGTGGCAGCAACTACCCATCGGTATACCTGCAGTACAGTTGGTAAGCGGGAGAGTGCTATTCTCCTGAGGTTCGCGTCCCGACAGGGATGTCAGCGTGTGTGATTGATTCCTGCCTGGAGCGTTTGTATGACCTCGATTCTTCGTCTGCTGGTACCGCTAATCATGCTGTTGTCCGGCACGTCGGCCCTGGCCGATACACCATGGCCCACAACGGGCTGGCCTGAATCCACCCCTGCAGAGCAGGGTGTAAACGCTGCTGTACTCCAGCGTCTTGATGAGGAGTTTGCCTCGGGCAAGCACGGCTATATCGACAATATGCTGGTGATACGCAACGGTCAGGTGGTCTACGAGAAATTCTATCAACACGACTACGACAGCGCCTTCAAGTCCCAGCCAGACCAGAGTCGCGGTCCCTACAATTACTACGACCCGGACTGGCATCCCTATTATCAACGCGGAAAACTGCACAGCATGCAGTCGGTGAGCAAGAGCGTTACTGCAACCTTGATAGGTATCGCTATCGGCGATGGAAAGATCAGTGGTCCGAAGGCCAGGGCAGCACCCTTTTTTGATGACTATAAGGCTGCGGATGATGATCCGCGACGGGCAGCCATGACCCTCCACGACCTGCTCACTATGACCGCAGGAATCCAGTGGGACGAGGACAGTTACAGCTACACCGATCCACGCAATACCTGTGCGGTGATGGAAGGCAGTGATGACTGGACCGGTTACGTGCTGAGCCTGCCCATGGCGGCCGATCCCGGAACGACCTACGTGTACAACTCGGGTGTGACGATGTTGCTGGACCACATCCTGTTTAGGGCTACTGGTGAGCACTCACTGGCATTCGCCGAGAAGCGCCTGTTCGCGCCGCTGGGCATCAAGGATTATTACTGGAAGCAAACCCCGACCGGGGAGACCGACAGCGAGGGTGGCTTGTACCTGACCGCCCGGGACCTGGCAAAAATTGGCTACCTGTATGCCCGGGATGGCATGTGGGACGGCAAGCGGATTCTTCCTGAAGGCTGGGTGCAGGCGGCCACCCAACCCCTGGTTGATCCGGGCTTTGGCGGGGATGACTGGCGTTACGGCTTCCAGTGGTGGCTGGTTCCCTACGGTGAGGGGGAACAGAAATATGCATGGACCGGTATTGGCTACGGCGGACAGCAATTACTGGTCGTGCCCGAGTATGACCTGATCGCGGTATTCACCGGCTGGAATATCTACGACACGCCATCACTGGATGAAAATTACACCCTGCCGATCATGATCGAAGCGGTTCTCGGCCCAGAGTAGCCTGCCGCTGAACGAGACCATCACCACCGGGCCCGCAGACCCGGTCGTGATGGGTTATTGATTACTTACTGGAAGTCCCTGGGGATGGTGTCCGTCCAGGTCTTCTCCCTGATGAGTTTTCCGTTCTCGGTCAGCTTGCGGGTGTAGTGATAGTGGAAGTTTTCCTTGTCACTGGTAAATGACAGTTCCGCCTCCCAGAGCAAGACCCGGTTCTCCAGGGTGACTTCCATGCGATGACTGCCGGTCATCGCTGTGTTCTCCGGGTGTGCATCCGAGGTCGTGTGCTTGATGCTCTCCCGGTAAATCTCAGTGCCCCAGGGGTAGCGATAACCGCCGGTATTGGTGGCAGTGATGGTGACCTCACCGGTCTGGGGATTGCGGTCTACTGATGAGACCTCGCCATAGCCCGAGGCATTACCCGTATCGATGCTCTCGAACCCGGCCAGTGAGGGGCTGGGCGCAGGTGGCAGGAAGTCGGGGGCGTCGGTCTTGCCCGGAGGCACGATAGGCAGGATCACATGGCTGCCATCCTCGCCGCCGATGAACAGCTGGCTGGTCATGGGCTCCGGTGTCGGCCAAAGCATGGGCCACTGGGCATTGTTCACCGCAAAACGAATCCGGTGTCCCTTGGGGAAGACCCAGGAGGTGAAGTGCATTTCGATATCCAGCGGGAACACTTCTCCAGGAACCAGGTCCTCGGGGTTTCGGGCCGAGTTGCGGTGTGTGCCATTGAACCCGGCGCCGGCCACCTGGGTGACCGTACCATCGGGGGAGACATCAGAGATCCGCACAAACCAGTTGCCCCGGGTGGCGTTGGCCGCCACCTTCAGCACAGCCCTGGGCAGCCCAAGAATCTCAGTGTTCTCGGCCAGGGGTTCGCTGTCATAGACCAGTGAATAGGCATCGGTGCCGCGCTGGTCATGAGCTACATCGCCCCACCACATCACCGGGCCGCCGGCCTCCATGCCGATGGAAGGGATATAACGTAATTCGTGGGTGACAGGTTCGGCAGCATTGGCAGCCAGGTCATGGTTGTCCTGGGGATAGAAGGGAGTCTGCTTAATTCGCTCGATGGGCCAGCCATCTTCCCAGCGCCAGGTGCCCGGCGCGTAGTCCAGGTAGGGTCCGGGTGGGTGCCAGTCCCTCACGTAAACCGCAAAGCGCGGCTCGTCCATGATTCCGGTATCGATGCCCTTGAGCCATTGATCAAACCAGCGCACCGCCTCGTGGCGCCATTCCATGCCTGGTTGGGGGTAGGGGTCATGAGGGAAAGCATGTGACCAGGCGCCGATCATCGCCTTGATGGGTGCTTTCACGTTTTCCAGCATACGGGGCAGGCTGTCCCGGTAACCGTCGTACCAGCCGCCGATGTGGAAGGTGGGAATCTTGATGGTGTCGTATCGGTCACGCAGGGAGCCGCGATCCCAGAACGCCCCGTCACGCTGCTGGTTCTTGTAAGTCATCATCCAGGGCTGGGTGTCGAAGCGGTCCCGGAAGTAGGCCTCGTCGATCACGTAGTCCGGGGCGCCGGGTCGGGCGTTGTCCAGGTCCTGGCTCATCTCCCAGGAATCCAGGTGCATGATGCCGTCCATGTAATGCACATCGTCCTGGTACAAGTCCTCGGTGGCATCCACCGCGATCATCGCTTTCAGGGCAGGCGGATTGCGACCGGCCATCTGGATGGAGTTAAAGCCGCCCCAGGAAATGCCGAACATGCCCACGTTGCCGTTGGACCACTCCTGCTTGGAGAGCCAGTCGATCACCGTCTCGCCGTCTACTTGCTCGATGTCCGAGTACTCGTAGGGAATGAGTGTTCCCTCGCTGTTGCCGGTGCCGCGAATATCTACCCGGGCCAGCACGTAGCCGCGCTCCACGAAATACGAGTACATGGAGTAATTGCGTGAACGGGACTCAGTCTTGCGGTAGGGCAGGTATTCCAGGATCACCGGAAATTTTTTGCCGGCCACATCGCCTGCCGGCATGTACAGGTCCGCGGCCAGGCGCACCCCATCGGGCAATGCGATCCAGGCCTCCTTCATTTCCATCTGGTACTCGGGCGGGGAGGCGGTCTGGGCGGCCAGCAGGGACAGGCCCGGCGTACACAGTAGAAGGGCCCCTGCGAGCAGGCCTGGTAGAGAGGTCAAGGTCCAGCTATTCCAACGCATACACATTTCCTCATATTCTTAACCCGGTCTGTCCAGGAGCGACGGTTATTGTTACCGGGGCCAGTAGACCATGACGCAAGCGGCGTGGTCCACACTACCAGTGGAGACGTACTCAGGGCGTAGGAATAATTAGGGTCGAGCGAAGGCAATTGAAAATTGCGGTT
>UPTN01000311.1_pt1 | contig 26464 bp, 23 predicted proteins | sample 2160111 | NCBI WGS metagenome assembly UPTN01 (sample SAMN06265058, study PRJEB28932) | marine metagenome | isolation source: Columbia River Estuary | place: USA:Columbia River Estuary, USA | collected 2014-05-05
CACCCAGCCCGGCAATACCGCGTTGGCTGTCACGTTAAAGGCACCACCGTCCTGCGACACCGAACGCATTAAGCCGAGCAAGCCGGTTTTTGAACTGTTGTAAGCCGACCCCGCGTGCTCTGCGGTTTCAGCCGCGGTTGAACTCACATAAACCAGACGACCATAGCCACGCTCAACCATGCTTTTTAAAACCAGCCTGGACAGATAAAACGGTCCATCCAGATTAATCCGCATGGTTTCTTCCCAGACCTCGATTTTCTGTTCCCAAAGCACCTGTTCGTGAGCCGAGCCAATGCCGTGATTGCAAACCAGTATATCGACCGGCCCCAGACGCTTTTCGGTTTCTGCGACCGCCAGCGCGCAACCTTCCGGTGTACCCAGATCCGCAACCGTAAAATCGACACCCAGCGTCGCCAGTTCCTTCTCGCTGCGGGCCACACCCATCACCCGCGCACCCCGTGCTACCAACAGTTTTACAGTCTCGCGTCCGATTCCTCTGCCCGCGCCTGTCACCAATGCAACCTTACCTTCAACTCCAGTCATCGTTTTATCCTAAAAATGAACAAAAATTATTTTTCTGGACGTATAATACCAATCAATTGATAACGTGCGTGATCTCCACTAAAAACCGGAGAGGTTAAAACGCACATTCCGATGAGTTTCGATCTTCAAATTTGCGAGAGAATGGGTATTCAGAAATATTCACCAATGCAAAATTAATTGACAAATATCAAGTTACGGCACCAACTCATGACCTACCATGCGTGCCGAACTATTCATGATTAAAGTTGATGTCTTCACTGGGGAGCGGGAGCTTTTTGTTTCCGCTTCCTTAGGTACTGGGAGTAATTAGAATTGGACAGCACAGCTAAAAGTAAAACAACAATCACCGCGGTCCCTGAACACACCGTTGAAATCATCACCAATTCTGGTGAAGGTGCGCAAAAGTGTGCTCAAATCTTTGGTCAGACATGTGCCAAGATGGGCAATGGTGTTTGGACGGTAGAAATCATACCCGCCGAAATTGAACCACCACACCACACCGTCACCAGTACCTCGGGAAATATTATCCGGTTTGGTACCGAAAAAATAACCAACTGGGGTGATCAATCCAAGCTGGCCGTTGCCTTTAATGACCAGGTCTGTCTGTCACGTCATCGACTGCAGTCTTTCGACGACAATTGCATCATTCTTCATGAGAATGTGTGGGAAAACCACGAAGACGAGAAAATCCGCACGCAATACGCGGAAGCAATGGAAGAAATGTCTTCTAAGAACTACCGCTTCATTGGGGTACCTATCGAAGAAGAGACTCTGAAAGTCGTCGACAACGCGCAGCATGGTAAAAACATGTTCGCGCTCGGCATGCTGGCCGAAATTTACAATCGCGACGTTTCGATTATTGAGAAACAGATCGCTAACATTTTCCGCCACAAACCCGCCAAAGTAACTGAGCTCAATGTTCAGTTGGTTAAAAACGGCATGGCATGGGCCCGTGAAAACCTCGACTTCCAGTTCGATATTAAATCGATTCCGGCAGCAGAGGAACGCATCGTGATGAACGGCAACCAGGCGTCAGCACTGGGCGCGGTCGCCGCCGGTATGGAAATGTGCTCAATGTACCCCATCACCCCGGCAACGTCGGTTTCTCATGAACTGGCATCGATCTTTGAAAGCTACGGCGGCATGGTTCATCAGGCTGAAGACGAAATCGCAGCGTGCGGTGTCGCACTTGGCGCGTCGTTTGGCGGCAAGGTGGCACTCACCGTGACCTCCGGTCCGGGTATGGCACTGAAAACCGAATTTCTGGCTCTGGCCATCATGACAGAAATACCCATGGTGGTTCTGAACGTCCAGCGTGGCGGCCCTTCAACCGGTCTGCCTACCAAGGTTGAACAATCCGACTTGTTAAGCTCGCTGTATGGCCAACCGGGTGACGCACCGCGTGTTGTATTTGCGCCAAGATCGATTGAAGAATGTTTCCACTCAATGGTTACAGCGCGACGCATCGCGGAGACTTTCCGCTGCGTAGTGATCGTACTCACCGACGCCAACCTGGCTTCAGGTGTACAGCAGTTCACTCGCCCTGAGCTCGACGTACGCTGGCAACAGGACCCTATCGATTTGTCACCCCTGCCAGAAGGTCTGCGGCCCTACGACTGGGATCCTGAGACCGGCTTGTCCAGACGCATTATCCCGGGCACACCCGGCGGCGCGCACACCGTAACCGGCCTCGCGCACGATGAGAACAGCCTGGTTTCCTACGAGCCTGAAAGTAATGAGCGCGGTTGTAAAATGCGCAGCCGCAAACTGGCTGTTTTCCAGTCCACACTGGTACCGCCATCGGTTTATGGTGATGATGAAGGCGATCTGCTGGTGGTCGGCTGGGGTTCAACCCAGGGCGCCATCGAAGAAGCTGTGGACCGCGCCCGCGAGCAAGGCTTAAAAGTTTCAACATGCCAGCTCACGTTCCTCTCACCACTGGAGCCTGGCCTGAAAGAAATTTTCAACCGCTTCAAGCAGGTTATGACGGTAGAAATTAATTACTCGGATACGTTAGGCGACCCGTACATCACCGAAGAATCGCGCCGCATCGGCCAACTGGCCTGGGTGCTCCGTGCACAAACCCTGGTTGATATTGATTGCTGGACAAGTTGTCCGGGACAGCCGCTTCGACCAAACGATATTTATAATTCCATTATTGCGAAAAGTGAGAAAGGAGCGTCCAAATGAGCAGCATTCCAATTTCTCTGCTGGATATAGAAGAAGACAGTTCAGAAAGTCTCGCGGCAGAAGATTATCAAAAACGCGAAGGCAAATGGTGTGCCGGTTGCGGTGACTTTGGCGCCTTGAACGCGGTAAAACGCCTGTTGGCCAAAGAACAACTCAAACCGGAAAAAATGGCATTCGTCTCCGGTATTGGTTGCTCCAGCCGTTTCCCTCATTACGTCAATGCTTATGGTTTCCATGGTATTCATGGTCGCGCGCTGCCCATTGCAACGGGCTTGAAACTGGCACGGCCTGAGCTGGATGTTTTCGTGGTAATGGGTGATGGCGATTGCACGTCTATCGGTGCTGGACACTGGATACATGCAACCCGTTACAACCCTAACCTGACGGTATTGCTGCTTGATAACAACATCTATGGTTTGACCAAGAACCAGACATCACCAACCACGCCGCAGGGTTATAAATCAAATACCTCGCCACGCGGTTCGGTTCTGCCTGCACTAGACCCACTGCAAACCACCCTGGGTGTTGCCAACGCCTCGTTTGTGGCACAAACCGCCGACTGGGTTCCGGCACATCTCTACGCCACCTTGCAGGCCGCCTACGAACACCCCGGCTTCTCTTTTGTGCGCATTCTGCAAAGATGCCCCAAATTTACCCCGGATGTATTTTTAGAGCAGATCAAAAACCCGGATCTCACGGAGTTGCTGGTTCATGAAAACGGCGTCAATGCGCCGGGTCTTGATAAACTGTTCAAAGCCCAACGCCAGCATGATCCGAAAGATATTGATGGTGCGCGTGCGCTGGCGCAACGCACAGACATGCTGCGACTGGGTATCTTCTTCCGGGACGACAGCTTCCCTGTCTACGATGAAGTCAAGGCTGTAAGCCCTGTTTCTGCAGAAGAAAAGATTGTGAGACTTGCAAAGGAGTTTGATCGCTATGCCGTCTGAAGAACGCAGGGTACTCGCCCTGGATGCGGTGCGTCCGCGTATCGAACAGTTCCATTCCGCACTGGCACTGACCACGAACCAGGTTCGCGGCTTGCTGACCGGCGCTGGTGATAGCGCAGAAGATCACTCTGAGGCGCTGGGTTTCTTTGCAAAGGGCAAAATGAACATGGAGCGTTTCGCTTCATTTACACGTAAAGCTGCCAACATCGACACGACAGCCGAAGCGCCCACCCGCGCCGCGCAGGAAGTATTACAGTCCTTGCTCGCGCAGGGCGATGACCTGTTCGTCATCAAAGTCGGCAAAGGTGAAGATCTGGGGCAGCAAGTCAGCGCCAGACTGGAGTCTATCGGCCGTGCGTTTGCGGCAGCAAGAATCGTTGACCTGGCCAAGAGCGGCGCTTACAAGGAAGACAAGCACGCGGCAACCCTTGAAGGTTTTCCGTATGCCAGTTGGAATAGCTCCGAACGTGCCCTGAGCCCTGCCCTTGTGGTCGAGGTCAATGGTGAAGATTTCAAACCTTCATTAATTGTGCCGTTGCTCGATACCAACATGAAAATTGTATTTAATGTACTCGGTGACACGCCCGCGGCAGCGCTGGCAAGGGTCATTACCCCGGGCACGTTTGTGCAGCAGGAAACCGGTGATGACAAACTGGAAGCGTTTACGGCTTTCAAAGGCATTGCGGTCGCTGCTTTTGTTGCAAATACAGCTGCCAGCTTTGTACATAACCCATCGGCAGGCGCAACAACCTACGAACGCTTCGTTTCTATGAAATTCCCGAATGAAGTCAGAAAGCGTGCGGTAGGCGGTATCAGCCCGACACAACAGGCGGAAGATTACAAACTGCTGGAATCACTGTCAGTGCCACCCGCAATTGCAGGTGACGCGGCTTCAGATCCGGCAGGCAAGCTTTCGGCCTGGTTGCTAAGCCAGACTAACTTATCCAATTTGTCTAATTAGACAAGTATCGGCAGGCCCTGACTTATGACTGGAAACCCTATTTTAGACTCGGCCCTGGTTCTTGGCGGTGTTGGACTTTTCTTTGGATTTCTTATCGCCATGGCGAATAAGAAGTTCCATGTATGGGAAGACCCGCGCATCGACGATGTAGAAGAACTCCTGCCCAGCACCAACTGCGGTGCCTGTGGCTTGCCCGGCTGCCGGGCGTTCGCCGAAGCCGTGGTTTCAGGCACACAACAGCCATCAGGCTGCACCGTTATGGGGCCTGATGACGTCACTGATGTTGCCGGCTACCTGGGAGTAGACGCAGGTGAATCCAGCAAACGTATAGCCCGCCTATTGTGTGCGGGCGGCAAGGATGAAGCGGCGCGCAACTCCGACTACACGGGGTTTGACACCTGTAAGGCTGCAGCATCTGTGGCCGGCGGCGGCAAGGGCTGCACCTGGGGATGTCTGGGTTTGGCCGATTGTGAGTCATCCTGTTTGCTTGGCGCTATTTATATGAATGATAACGACCTGCCGGTTGTCATTCCTGAGTTGTGTACAGCCTGCAACGATTGTGTTGTGGCATGTCCAAAAGACCTCTTTGAGCTGATGCCTGTTGAGCAGAAGCTGATCGTGCAGTGCAAGAACTTGCTCAATGGCGACGCCGCGGAAGATCTCTGCAGTGTGGCCTGTAATACCTGCAATAAATGCGTTGCCGATTCGGAGCCGGGTGTGATTGAAATCATCGACAACCTGGCTGTTATTAATTATGAACATAACGAACTGACTGACCCGAAAGCCACCCTGCGTTGCCCAACAGGGGCAATCGTGTGGGTTGAAGGACAGCAGTTTAAAGAAAGCTCTAGTGAGTTGGAGATGAAAGTCGTATGAGCAAGGAAATGAACGAGCCCAGATACCCGGGAATTCTTAAAACCGAGGATGGGAGCGCGGCAGTTGTTTCAATGGAAACTTCTGCAAGTGAAGCGGCCGGTGCTTATCCGATCACACCTTCTACACAGATGGGCGAAGGCTGGGCGGCAGCGGTTGCAAAAGGCGATAAAAACGTCAACGGCCGTAACCTCATATTCTTCGAACCTGAAGGCGAGCATGCCGCAGCCGGTGTAACAGCGGGTATGAGCATGGTGGGTTTGCGCTCGACCAACTTTTCAAGTGGTCAGGGCATCGCTTATATGCACGAGTCGCTCTATGCCGCGGTGGGTAAACGACTGACCTATGTATTAAACGTCGCCTGTCGCGCGATGACCAAGCATTCGCTCAACGTACACGCCGGTCATGATGACTACCATGCCATTGATGACACTGGATTTTTTCAGATTTTCGCAAAAGATGTACAAAGTGTTGCCGATTTAAACCTGATTTCCCACCGGGTAGCAGAGCTTTCATTAAACCCCGGCATTTGCGCGCAGGACGGCTTTCTGACCAGTCATGTCATTGAGTCCTATTTTGAACCTGAGCGTGAGTTGATCAAAGAGTACCTTGGCGACCCTGCTGATATCATCGACACACCCACCGGCGCGCAAAGGGCCGTATTTGGTAACCGTCGACGTCGAATTCCTGAACTGTATGATTTTGATTACCCTGCAATGCTGGGCGTGGTGCAGAACCAGGAAGCCTACGCACAGGGTGTAGCGGCACAGCGGCCTTTCTATTTTGACCACATCGCGCCACTGACCGAGCAGGCCTTTGATGAGTTTGCAGCACTTACCGGGCGCAAGTACAGCCGTGTCATGGGTTACAAACTCGAAGACGCAGAGTACGTAATTGTCGGCCAGGGTTCGGTTATTTGTAATGCCGAAGTGGTGGCGGACTACATGCGCGAAAAACGCGGCGTCAAGGTCGGCGTGGTCGATCTCGTCATGTTCCGCCCGTTCCCGTCGGATATGATTTCCAAAATGCTGGCAGGCCGAAAGGGTGTCGTCGTTATGGAACGCACCGATCAACCGCTGGCGGTTGAATTACCGATGATTCGTGAAATTCGTTCCGCGTTGGGACAGGCTGTAGAAAACGGCCGTGCCGCTAACGGCGCCAACACGAACGTGCCCTACCCGGGACTGGCGTCTCTGAGCGCCGACCAGGTACCAGATCTCTACTCCAGTTGCTTTGGCCTTGGCAGCCGTGATTTGCAGCCAGGCGACATTGTTGCCGCCATCGACAACATGCTTGAGGGTGGTCGTAAACAACGCCAGTTCTACCTTGGCATCGAATTTATCAAGAAGGACACCCAGCAGCCCAAAATGCAGATCTGGCAGGAAAAAATTCTTGCCGATTATCCGCACGTGGCCGATCTGGCACTGCCCTCTGCCGGCGACCTGAACCTGTTCCCGGAAGACTCGCTTGAACTCCGCATCCACTCCGTGGGTGGCTGGGGCGCAATCACCATGGGCAAAAACCTTGCCATGACGGCGGCCGAACTGCTTAGCCTGAATATCAAGGCCAACCCTAAATATGGATCTGAGAAAAAAGGCCAGCCAACAACGTTTTACGCCATGCTCTCCAATGAGCCTCTGCGTTTAAACTGCGAGCTTAAACACGTCAATGTCGTGCTCTCACCCGATCCGAATGTATTCCTGCACTCAAACCCGTTGGCCGGTTTGTGCGAAGAAGGTGTCTTCATCATCCAGAGTGAGCTCGAAGGTGAGGAACTCTGGAACAGTTTCCCGAAAACGGCACAAAGAACCATACGCGCCAAGAAAATCAAGATCTTTGCCGTAGACGGTTTTAATATCGCCCTTTCCGAAGCCTCCAAGGCCGAACTTCGTTTCCGTATGCAGGGTGTCGCCTTTATGGGCGCGTTCTTCAATGCCGCACCGCTGATGAACCAGTATGGTCTGTCAAGAGAGCGTTTGTTTGAAGGTATCCGCAAACAGTTAAACAAGAAATTCGGGCATTTGGGTGAGCGTGTTGTGGAAGACAACATGCGTGTTATCACTCGCGGTTTCGATGAAGTGAGGGTGTTGGACGTCGCTGAATTTTCCGATGCAGGCCACGAAGAATTACTGCCGCTGATTCCACACGCAATGGCAGGCATCGATGCCGCCATGGGTCTTGGCAACCAGAGTGATTTCTGGAACCAGGTTTGTGTTCAATACAAAACCGGACAGGACATCATCGCCGATCCTTTCACCGCAATCAGCGCGATTCCGGCGGCCACATCGAGCATGCGCGACATGTCCGCCGTGCGCTTTAATGTGCCTGAGTTTATTGCCGACAAATGCACCGGTTGCAGCAAGTGCTGGACCCAGTGTCCTGACTCCGCGATTCCGGGTGTTGTCAGTACGGTAGAAGAGGTTCTGGAAGCCGCGGTTAAAACGGTAGCGACACCACGCGAACCACTGACGCGTTTTTCACAGATCATCAAGCATCTCGGTAAAGAGTCCCGCAAGATCATCGCCAGCGGAACATTTACAACTTACGCGAAGGTTTTGGTGCAAGCCTATGAAACAGTTGCTGAAAAATCTAACTGGGACGCAGAGCGTCGTGCCGAAGTTGATGCGCAGTACAACCTCGTTTACGCGGCAATAGCCGATTTCCCATTAGCCAAAACCGCGCCTTTCTTCGATTTACCAGAAAGCAAGAAGAAAGGTTCCGGCGGCTTGCTGTCCATTACCATCAACCCTGAAACCTGTAAGGGTTGCGATATTTGCGTCGCTGTTTGCGCTGACGGCGCGTTGCAGAGCATACGCCAGACTGGAGATTACCAGGAGACGCTCGAGTCCAACTGGAAACTCTGGACCAACCTGCCTGAAACGGATGACCAGTACATCAAGATTTCAAGCATGGATGAGGGTATCGGTGTCATGTCGTCGCTGTTGCTGAAACAGAGCAATTACATGTCCATGACCGGCGGTGACGGCGCGTGTATGGGTTGTGGTGAAAAAACCACCATCCATTTGCTCCTTTCAACGGTCAACGCCTTCATGTCTCCACGGGTCGAACAGCAGGTCAAAAACCTTGGCAAGCTGATCAAAGATCTGGACGAAAAAGCACACGCCATGCTGATCGCAGAGACTGACCTGGCAGACATCTCGGCTGACGCAAACGATCTTTCCGTACCCGTTGCAGGGGACAAGAAAGAACGCGTTCTGCTGATCCGCAAGACCATTGAAGAGCTGAAAGACCTCAAGTGGCGTTACGAGGAAGGCCCAAGCGGCCGCGGTCGGGCCAACCTGGGCTTCACCAACTCAACCGGCTGTAGTTCAGTCTGGGGCTCATCTTACCCATACAACCCCTACCCCTTCCCCTGGGTTAACCACTTGTTCCAGGACGCACCATCGGTAGCGGTCGGTATTTTTGAAGGCCATATGCGCAAAATGGCAGACGGCTTTATCAGCGTACGCCGCGCAGAAAAACTTCTTTCAGATGCATACAGTGCGTTTGAGGACGAAAAGTTCTTCAACGAATTTGAATGGCAACAGTTCACCACCGACGAGTTCACCCTGTGCCCACCGCTGTTTGCGGTCGGTGGTGACGGTGCGATGATGGACATTGGTTTCCAGAACCTGTCCCGCGTCATGGCGTCCAACAAACCCATCAGGGTGGTGGTTGTCGATACGCAGGTTTATTCCAACACCGGTGGCCAGGCCTGCACTTCAGGCTTCACCGGCCAGGTCTCCGATATGGCCGAATACGGCATGGAGCACCACGGCAAGGAAGAGGTTCGTAAAGAACTGGCATTGATCGCGATGGCCCATCGTGGCGTCTTTGTCATGCAGTCTTCACAGGCAACACCTTCACATCTTATCCAGAATGTATTGAAAGGCCTGCAGGCACGTCGCCCGGCCCTGTTTATTCTGAATACACCGTGCCCGCCTGAATGGGGCCTGGCAGATTTCGGCGCGCCGGAGGCAGCAAGACTGGCCCTGGAAAGCCGCGCTGTGCCCAATATTGTGTTCGATCCTGATCTTGGCACGACTTTCTCCGAATGCCTGTCACTGGACGGCAATCCTTCGCCCCTCGATACCTGGACAAGCTACGACCTGGTTCACGTGGACGAAAATGGTGAAGAACAGAAGATGACCCTGCCGGTAACCATTGCCGACTGGGCACTTGGTGAAGCACGTTTCCGCAGTCACTACAAACCGGCAAGTGATGACGCCGATCTGGTTCCCTTCCACGATTACATTGAGATGGAAGAGGACGAACGCGAAGGTGAAACCGCCTTTATCTACACGGTGGATGGCAACCGGCGACTCAGCAGAGTGATCGTCTCAGACGAGATCGCCACGCTTGCAGATGAGCGCTTGCAGCATTGGGCCCAGCTCAAAGAGATCGCGGGCCTGGATGTTTCAGACAATATGCGTGACGCAGTTGCTGAAAACCTGACCGAAGAACTTGAGCAAAAAATCGCGGTTCTGAAAGCCGAGTATGAAGCCAAGATCACCCGGTTAACGACGCAGTACCCACTGTTGATTGCCCGACGGCTGGCAGAAGGCCTGCTGAAAGGCAGCGCCAACGACACCGTGTCTCAATTGCTTGAAAAGGCAGAGAGCTGGGAAGGGCCTGCATTCCAGGCGCCGGAAGCGTTTGATATGTCAAGCGCGCCCGCACCGGCAGCAGACCAGGGCGAGGCTCCTGCAGCAGCGGCTACCGACGCGCCGGCAGCAGCCCCTGTTGAAGACGATGACGACGATGACATGGGCAATGAACCCTACATCGACACCATTCGTTGCACTTCCTGCGATGACTGCCTGAAGATCAACCCCAAACTGTTTGTCTACAATGAAGACAGTCAGGCTTATATCGCGGATGCCAAGTCTGGTACCTTCAAGCAGCTTGTTACGGCGGCTGAGGCTTGCCCTGCCGAATGTATTCATCCGGGTGACCCTTTGAATCCAAAAGAGAAAGGTTTGGATAAGCTGATCGAACGCGCCGCGCCGTTTAACTGAGTACGGACCTGGATACTTCAATGATGAAAGGCTTACTTAGTTTCAAACACGGCGTTCACCCGCCAGAGAACAAGGACCTCACTTCGGGAATAGCCTCACGGCGGTTCCCATTTCCCAAAGAAGTGATATTACCGCTGTCCCAACACATTGGGGCGCCGGCAAAGGCCCTGGTGCAACCTGGCGATCGCGTTGAACGCGGTGATGTCATTGCGATGGCCGAAGGGTTTATCTCATCAGCCGTGCATGCTTCTGCTTCCGGTACCGTAAAGTCAATCGAACTTTGGCCGCATCCGAACGGTACCATGGTGCCGTCGATTCGAATTACGGTAGATCCTAACTCAACGCAAATGCAACGGCCCCGCATGGTGCCGCGCTGGCAGGACGTTAAGGAAGAGGATCTTTCCAAGGAAATCGCCAAGGCGGGTATCGTTGGTTTGGGTGGCGCGGCCTTCCCTTCCCACGTAAAACTGAGCCCGCCCAAGGATCAACCCATTGAGTTGCTCCTGCTTAACGGTTGCGAGTGTGAGCCCTATCTCACCTCGGATCACCGCACCATGCTGGAGCAACCTGAAAAGGTTTACGAAGGTATTCGCATTGCGTTGAAAGCCCTGGGAATAAAACGCGCTGTGATCGGTATTGAGGCCAACAAGCCCGATGCCATCGAAATGATGCGCAACAAAGCCCCTGAAGACCTCGATGTCACCATTCAGCCTTTGCAGGTGAAGTATCCACAGGGTGCTGAAAAAATGCTGATCAAGGCCGTTATGGGCCGCGAAGTTCCGTCCGGTGCCCTGCCAAGTGCCATTGGCGCACTCGTCCAGAACGTAGCGACTTCAGCAAATATCGCCATGGCTTTTGAAACCGGCCAGCCATTAATCGAACGCATTATCACGGTCACAGGCCGCGGTATCCGCAATCCCGGTAACTGGATTATTCCTTTCGGTACAAAACTCCGCGATGTGATTGAACATTGTGGCGGCTTTACCGACGACGCGGCAGAAATTGTCTTTGGCGGGCCGATGATGGGTCTGGGCCAGGCCAACCTTGACGTGCCTATTCTTAAAGCCACCGGCGGCATACTCGTCCTGTCCAAAGACGAGTGCAAGAAGCAGGATATAATGCCCTGCATCAAGTGCGGCAAATGTCTCGAAGCCTGTCCGGTTTTCCTGAACCCGCAACTGATGGGTGCCCTGGCAAAAGCGGAGCGTTATGAAGAGCTTGCAGAAACAGCGCATCTGAATGATTGCATGCTGTGTGGTTGTTGTTCGTATGTTTGTCCGTCCAACATCCCCTTATCGCAGTTTTTTACCATGTCAAAAACACAACTGAGAAAGCTTTCATCATCATGACTGATTCCAACGTCAAAATAACAGCGTCGCCGCACGTTCGATCAGCCGACTCCACGATCAAAATCATGTGGTCGGTGGTGATAAGCCTCGTGCCGGTCATTGCCTCGTCCATATATTTCTTTGGGCCAAGCGCCATTCTGGTATTGCTGGCAAGCGTTGCCGGTTGCCTGATTACCGAACGCTTGTTCGGTACCCGACCAGGCTCTCTGGCCGACGGCTCGGCGATGATCACAGGTCTTTTACTCGGCCTCACGCTGCCACCGGGCTTTCCTCTGTGGATGGCGTTTTTGGGTGGTGTATTCGGCATGGGCTTCGGCAAAATCATTTTTGGCGGTCTGGGTCAAAACATCTTCAACCCTGCCCTCGTCGGCCGCGCTTTTTTACAGGCCGCGTTTCCGGTAGCTATTACCACCTGGCCCGCAAAAACGGAACACTGGTGGTCGCTGCAAGGCGATAACCTGGCACTGCCGTTTATGAGTCCGGCGGTCGATACCGCAACTTCGGCAACACCGCTTGGCAACCTCAAGTTCGGCGACGACCCGGTGGTCACGCCGCTGTTTGACCTGTTCTTTGGAACCACCGGCGGTTCACTGGGAGAAACCTCAGCACTGTTTATCATTCTCGGCGGTTTGTACCTGGCCTATAAGGGCCATCTGAACTGGCACATACCACTTAGCATTTTCACCGGCACGCTGGTCGTGTCCGGTTTGTTTTACGCCATTGGTATCTCACAGTTTCCACCATTATTCATGCTGTTTTCGGGCGGTATGATGCTGGGCGCTTTCTACATGGCGACCGATATGGTGACGTCACCAATGACCAACAAGGGTTGCTGGGTCTTCGGACTGAGCATCGGCTTCCTGGTCGTCATTATTCGAATATGGGGTGGTCTGCCGGAAGGTGTCATGTACGCCATATTGCTGATGAACGCCCTGGTTCCCTTTATTAACCGCGCAACACAGCCGCGTCTGTTCGGAACCTCCGGAAAGAAAAAGGAGGCCAAATCATGACTGACGAAGGCAACAAGATAGATCTGGTGACTGAAGATCCAGCAGCGCCCCCGACACAGGACGTGCCGGTCAAAAAGAGCGCCTCAACATTCCAACTGGTCGCAACCCTTGCGGTTGCCGGCGCACTAGCCGGTCTGTTGATCGTTCTGGTCAATCAACATACCAAGCCCATCATCGACAAATACAAGGCCGAACAGCTTAAATTGGCGGTGTACGAAGTGCTTCCGGGTGTTGACAGGTACAGCACCTACTACCTGGTCGACAACGAGCTTTCACTGGTACTCCCGCAGGGCGCGAAAGAGCCTGAATACAAACGCGCGTACGTGGGCTACGATGCTGACGGTCAACTTATGGGTGTCGCCGTTTCACGCGGTGAATCCGGCTTCCAGGACGTTGTCCAGGTCATCTTCGGTTTTGACCCGGTAAGTGGAAAACTCTCCGGCATGAAAATCCTGGACAGTAAAGAAACCCCGGGACTCGGTGACAAAATATTTAAAGACATGGCTTTCGTCGACCAGTTTTTTGCGGGCCCTGAGACACCCCTCGTTGGTGTCAAGATTGGTGCCGGCAAAGGGTTACCCAACGAAATAGACACCATTACGGGTGCCACTATTTCCTCAAAAGTGGTCATCGATATTATCAACCATGGCCTTGCCGAATGGCAGCCAATACTGGACAAAGGCATTCCAGAACCACCCTTAAGCTCAGTGGATGAGGAGGTGACACAATGAGAAAGACAACACCATCTCAGGACTTTATTCGCGGTATCTGGAATGAAAACCCTGTTCTGATCCAGATGCTCGGCCTGTGCCCTGCACTGGCTGTTACCAATAGTGTGAAAAATGCGTTGGCCATGAGCGCGGCCACCTTTTTCGTAATTTGCTGTTCGAGTGTGCTGGTTTCCAGTTGCAAACGGTTTATTCCGAACGAGGTCCGTATTTCAGCCTATATCCTGGTCATCGCAACCTTCGTGACCCTGGCCGACATGATATTGCAGGCCTACGCGCCGGTGCAGCACAAAGAACTGGGTGCGTTCATCGCGTTGATCGTGGTGAACTGCATGATTCTCGGTCGTCAGGAAGCTTTCTCCGCCAAGAACAATGTTTACCGCTCTTTGCTGGATGCCATCGGCACCGGTATCGGCTTCACCATCGCGCTTGTCATGTTGGGCGGGTTCCGGGAGTTGCTTGGAACAGGTAGTTTCCTGGAGTACTCGGTGTTCGGCCCAAGCTTTGAGCCGTGGGTGGTCATGGTGTTGCCCGCAGGCGGCTTCCTGACCCTTGGTTTCATCTTGTTGGCGATGGGCTTTTTTGAGCAACGTAAAAAAGCCACGAAAACTGAAACCGCGGAGGCTTCATCATGAATGACCAAACGCTGTTTTCGATTTTCTTCTCCGCCATGGTGGTGAATAACTTCACCCTCGCCATGTTCCTCGGCTTGTGTCCGTTCATGGGTGTTTCGGCACGGGTTGAGACCGCGCTGCGCATGGGGTTGGCAAACATCTTTGTATTGGTGCTTACCTCGCTCAGCGCATGGGTCCTTAATACCTTCATCCTCGAAACCGTACCTTACCTGCGCATCATCTCTTTCATTATCGTGGTGGCATCGCTGGTACAAATCGTCGAAATGGCGGTCAAGAAACTGTCACCTACCCTGTTCCGGCAGTTGGGTATTTTTCTTCCGCTGATGACCACCAACTGCGCCATTTTCGGTCTGGCGATATTTCAGACCAACCGCGGTTATGGTTTCGTACAGGGTCTGACTTTTGCGGTCGGCGCTGGACTCGGCCTGACGCTTGCACTGGTTTTGATGGCTTCTATTCGTGAATCTGTCGAGTTTTCAGATGTGCCGAATGTGGCCAAGGGCACCGGCCTGGTTCTGATCATCGCCGGTACGCTTTCCATGGCGTTCATGGGCTTTGCAGGACTTTTATAGAATGTGGTCCGACTACCTTCCGCCATTGTTGTTTTTGATCGTCATCTTTATAGGCTTTGGCCTGGTGCACAAAAACGGCAAAGGCGGTAAAGGCTGTTCCTCATGCAGCGATTGCGCAGATGAACCTAAATGCTCCAATGAGAACAAGACCAGTCATTAGTTATCTCGCCCGCACAATCCGTCTTTCAGCCGCTACCCTCTTTTGTCTGGTCTTGCTCACCGCGTGTCAGCGCAATGAAGAGCAATCGGCTGAGCTGTTTGTATTCGGCACCATTGTTGAACTAAAGCTTTTCGGTACCCCGGCGGATGAGGCCAGCAGCGCCTTTTCCGAAATACAGAAAATGTTTCAGGGCATGCATCGTGACTGGCACGCTTGGGAACCGGGACGCCTGACCCATATCAACGAGGCATTTGAGCAAGGCCTGTCTGCAACCGCGGATGCCGATATTGTCGAAATGATCAAACGATCTCAAGACATCGAAGTGGCCACCGGCGGGCGTTTTAACCCGGCCATTGGCAAGTTGATCCGTTTATGGGGCTTCCATACCTCAGATTACCCCATCGTGGGTCCTGCCCCTACGCAGGAGCAGATTGACGCGATCCTCGCACTGGAGCCTTCCAGTCGCGACATTCATATTGACGGACTCGAGTTAAGCTCGGACAACCCCGCCGTTTCGCTTGATTTTGGCGGCATTGCAAAGGGTCACGCGGTTGATCTGACTATCGAACGTCTACGCGGCATGGGCATCACCAATGCCATTGTTAACGCGGGCGGCGACCTGCGGGCCATCGGTAGCCATGGTGACCGACCCTGGCGGGTAGCGGTCAGAAAACCCGGTGGCGGTAACATCGGCTATCTGGAAGTCCAGGGCGATGAAGCCATTTTCACTTCGGGCAATTACGAACGCTTTCGACAGGACCAGACAGAGCGTTACCCCCACATTCTTGACCCCGCAAACGGTTGGCCAGCAAAAGATATCGCGTCGGTCACGGTCATTGCCAACGAAGGCCTGTTAGCCGATGTGGCGGCAACCGCGTTGGTGGTGGCAGGACTTGAAGACTGGCCCAAAGTGGCACACGCCCTTGCATTGAACCAGGTCGCGGTGGTGGATGAGCACGGCACAGTTTACCTGACGCCCGAAATGGAAAAGAGAATCACCTTTTCCGGCGATGTAAAGCGGGTACTCATCGAAACCGGTGCGTTACAATAGGTTGTCGCGCCAAGCGGTAGTGCAATAGGCGAGGCAATAACACCTGGATGTAACGCGCCATGCTCAAAATAAACGAAACAATCAGTATTCCCATTGACGAGATAGACATCAGCGCTATCCGGGCTCAGGGAGCGGGTGGCCAAAACGTCAATAAGGTTTCCTCGGCCATTCACCTGCGCTTCGATATCAATGCGTCATCTTTGCCCGACGCTGTCAAAAAGCGCCTGCTGGAAACCAAGGACCAACGTATCACCAGCGACGGCGTGGTCGTGATTAAAGCCCAAAACCACCGCACCCAGGAGAAGAACCGTCAGGAGGCGCTGGCAAGATTAACCAGCCTGATTGGTGACGCCCTGCACGTTCCCACAAAGAGAATTCCAACCAAACCGGGTAAAAGTGCCAAGGCAAAACGCATGGACTCAAAAACCAAACGTGGTACTTTGAAAAAATTAAGAAGCAAATCCTTCGACTAACAACCGGCACTACAACTGTCGCTACCCCTGCGTTCCTTTGCGCGCTCTTGCGGTTCTTGTCGATAAAGCCTGCTTTTTTTAAGTAGGCTTGCAGCAAAAGCGACTATAATTTTCACCTTGCCCCGTTCACACGAGAAGTTCAGATAGTTGATGAAAGCAATAACCTACTACCTGTGCGTACCGTTTTTATATGTGCTGTCGTACCTGCCCTTCAAGGCCCTGTACGTTATTTCCGACTTGCTTTATCTATTGGTTTACAAGGTATTTGCTTACCGCAAGACAGTGGTGACCGAAAATCTTGAAAACGCCTTCCCGGAAAAAACAACCGCACAGATTGATGAAATTCGTAAAGGCTTTTACCACTACCTTTGCGACCTCAGTCTGGAAACCATCAAGACACTGACCATATCGCCGACCGCTTTAAAAAAGCGTTTCATCTGCGATGACATGTCGGCCTTTGAAGATTGTTACAAAGAAAACCAAAGCGTCATTATCGTTATGGGGCATCTGGGAAGCTGGGAGTTGGGCGGTGCTTTTTTCAGTCAACTGCCGTTGCACCAGCTCTATGTTATTTACCACCCACTGGCGAACCCGTATTTTGACCAGCTTTTTTACCGTATGCGCACACGTTCGGGTACCCGCCTCTATGCTATGAAAAACACCTATCGTGGCATGGTGAAGAACCGCAAAGAACTCACTGCAACTGCTTTTCTTGCCGACCAGACACCAGCACCCACCAACGCCCACTGGATAAACTTCCTAAACCAGGACACGCCGGTCTTCAAAGGCACCGAAGTGATTGCCAGAAAACTCGATTACCCGGTGATCTATCTGTCGGTCATTCGTGAAAAACGCGGCCTTTACAGGATTAATAGCGAGTTACTTGCCCCACATCCCAAACAACTTGAAGAACAACAACTGACCGAGCTACACACCCGGCGTCTGGAGCAGGACATCATCAAGCACCCCGAAACCTGGCTTTGGTCACACAGACGGTGGAAGCACAAGCGGCCAGAAAAACAGGCCAACAACGACTAAAAGAACGGTGATGAACACTTCTCCAGGAAACCAGGGAACTGTCAGACGCGTTGAAAACGACAACCGGTTCCTCTGCGGCTTCCACAGCACGTTTTAACGCCTGGCTCTTTTATTAATCCCTGAATCCCGTCAGCAATTCCGTAATTTTATGTGCGCTCGGAATTCCTATCGAATATCATGACAGCCCGACGTGCAAAAACGTCAACGTCGTAAACAGAAGCAACGGACCGCTCAAAAATGCCGTTTAAAAAAATAGCGCTGGCTGCAGTGATCGCCACCATCATCATTCTTTATTTCGTTGGAGGCGGCGAAAAATACCTCAGTGTGCGCATGTACCAGGATCTTTTCACGCAGGCCCCAATCGCGACGACCGCAGTGTTTTTTATTGTTTTTTTCGTGGGCATCAGTTGCTCGCTACCCGTGGCAGGTGTTTTGTCGGTGGCCAGCGGCGTTCTGTTTGGCACTATCATCGGTTTTTCCATCTCGCTAGCCGCCCTAACTCTGGGTGGAACCATTGCGTTTCTCAGCACACGCTATCTTTTTCACGATTTGATACAAAGACGCTTTAGCACACAGGTGGAACTGGTCAACAAGGGCATTGAGAAAGAAGGCGGGTTTTACCTGTTTGGGCTGAGAATGGTACCGGTCATTCCCTTTTGGTCACTGAACCTGCTGGTCGGTTTAACCGCGATGCGTGTATCCACCTTCATGTTTGCAACCTTTTGCGGCATGATTCCAGTGTTGCTGATTCTGACGTACACGGGAAGCCAGTTGGGCGACATCGAGACCTTCAGCATGTCGGCCATCATTACCCCGGGCCTGGTGTTCTCACTGTTATTACTGGCCAGTTTTCCATTTATCGCCAAGGCCATTGTTGCCATCGTGCGTAAAAGAACCAACCGAAATAACACACCGTGACCTCACTCCGCCCCACACCCTGATAAATATTTAGAAGCAAAGGAACTTGCCATGAACCCATCCTCGTCCCGCCTGACATTTGCGCTGCTTCTGTTGACCAGCGCAACGACTGCCGTAGGCAGCACCACTTTAATTCACGCGGGCAAACTGCTGGCCGTGCCGGGCAAATCGGTTACCACTCAACAAACCATCGTTATCGAGGGTGAGCGCATTGTCGATATCCGGAAGGGTTTCTCTGCACCCGCTGAATTTGAGGGCGATGTGAAGGTCATTGACCTGAAGAATCAGTTTGTACTGCCGGGTCTAATGGATTTGCACGTTCATCTGCAAGGGGAACTGGGGCCCAAAAACGACAGCGAAACACTCAAAATGTCTCCTCAGCAAGTAGAAATGAGGAGTGTCATGTTCGCGATGCGTACTTTGCTGGCAGGGTTTACAACAGTGCGCGATGCCGGTTCTTCACCGCAGGAAATGTATGCCCTGCGTGACGGCATCAATAGTGGTTGGGTCGATGGTCCACGCATCATCGCGGCGGGCGGCGTGGGTATTACCGGCGGCCATGCTGATGTGAGCGGTGTGAGCCCTGACCTGATGAAGTTATTCACCTCTGAAAACGTCTGTGACGGACCATTTGACTGCCGCCGCGCCACGCGCAATGCCATCAAGTACGGCGCCGACTGGATCAAAATCACCTCAACGGGAGGTGTTCTGACGGACCGCGCAACCGGCACCGGCCAGCAAATGGAGATGGACGAACTGCGCGAAGTGGTCACGGCCGCCAAAAGAATGGGCAGAAAGGTCGCCTCGCACGCACATGAGGAAGACGGCATCATTGCCGCGCTGGAAGCCGGTGTCGACAGTATTGAACACGGCTCATACGCCGGCCCGAAAGCAATCGACCTGTTCAAGAAAACCGGCGCGTACCTCGTACCCACCCTGCTCGCCGGTGAAACCGTTGCCAGGTTGGCGGAAACTTCAGATTTTATGAGCCCGGCCATCAAGGAAAAAGCCATCACCACGAGCGCCGCCATGCAGGGCAACTTCTATCGTTCCTACAAGGCAGGCGTCAAGATCGCCTACGGCACCGACAGCGGCGTTTCCAAACACGGTACCAACGCGATGGAAGCCGTGTTAATGGTTAAAGCGGGCATGCCGGAAATGGAAGTGATCAAGAGCGCAACGGTCAACGCGGCTGATTTGCTGGGAATGACCGCGTCCATAGGCACCATTGAAATTGGCAAGTACGCCGACATCATTTCGGTGGAAGGCTCACCGCTCGACAATATCGAGGAATTACTGGACGTCGATTTTGTTATGAAAGGCGGAAAAATTTTCAAAGACTGATAACAGCACAACACCATGGCGGCCACGCGCACGCCATGGCACGCTTAATACGCGCGGCTTTCAGACGTCCGGGGTCAGGCTGGGCGCCCTTCCAAGCTCAACATCGATGTTCAGATATTTGACGACCAGCACAACGGTGTTCGATGCTGCCATGGCCTTACGCATACAGTGGTTAATGGCCGAGGTAACGGCCTCGAACTCACCACGCAACTGACTGCTGAGCTGATTGGTAACGATTTCTATACCGGGCTGTTCACGCAGTTCTTCAATAAATTCGATAATGGTTGGAACCGGCCCGTCTTTAAGCGGGTACAGGCTCATGTCTGCGACAATTTTCATGGCGATGCATTCCTTCGTGTGCACGTTTATTTTCAGCGGTCATTGTAGGGTGAAGCCTGCAGTTTGGACAGCTAAACCCCATTGGCGGCGAATAAGTCAAAGGGGATAAGCGGCATTGGCGGCAATTGTGCTTACCCGCCCACTTCCGTATGATTCTGAATGACCTCCCTAACCTCATTTATCACTAACTTCCGGGATCTTTATGTCAGATTTTGAAGACGAATATGGCTTTGACACCCTCGCGGTCAGGGCCGGCCAGGTACGCACTCCTGAAGGTGAACACAGTGAGCCCATATTTGCCACCTCCAGCTATGTGTTTGCTTCCGCCGCAGACGCGGCAGCGCGTTTCTCGGGAGAACAGGCGGGCAACATTTATTCACGCTTCACCAACCCGACGGTAAGGACATTTGAAGAACGACTGGCCGCGCTCGAGGGAGCTGAAGCCTGCGTGGCTACCGCATCCGGCATGTCGGCCATTTTGTCGACCTGTCTGGCATTACTCAAGTGCGGCGACCATATCGTTTCGTCGCGCAGTGTTTTTGGGTCAACAACCATGTTGTTCACCAATTACCTGGCAAAACTCGGCATAGAGACGAGTTTCGTTGACCTGGCAGATATCAACGCCTGGGAAGCAGCAATACGTCCCGAAACCCGCTTGTTGTTCCTCGAAACCCCATCCAACCCGCTGACCGAAATTGCTGACATCAAACCATTGGCAGAACTGGCCCATCAGCACGGCAGCCTGCTGGTGGTTGATAACTGTTTTTGCACACCTGCTCTGCAACAGCCCATCAAGCTCGGCGCGGACATCGTGGTGCACTCTGCCACCAAGTTTCTGGATGGCCAGGGCCGTTGCGTGGGTGGCGCGGTTGTGGGTAACAAGGATATTGTTGGCGACAAGGTATTCGGCTTTCTGCGCACAGCAGGACCCGCCATGAGCCCATTTAACGCGTGGGTGTTTTTAAAGGGACTTGAGACCCTCAAACTTCGTATGCGCGCGCACAGCGAAAACGCCCTGGCGCTGGCCCAATGGCTTGAACAACAAGCGATGGTTAAGCGGGTCTTCTATCCCGGTCTGAAAAGCCACCCCCAACATGAACTGGCCAACCGTCAGCAATCGGGCTTCGGCGGTTTGTTGTCGTTTGAAGTCAAAGGCGGAAAAGAAGCCGCGTGGAAGCTCATTGATGCAACCCGGCTAATTTCCATCACCGCCAACCTCGGCGACACCCGCTCCACCATTACGCACCCGGCAACCACCACACACGGCCGTTTGGCGGTGGAACAACGCGAACAAACGGGCATTACGGATGGGTTGCTAAGAATAGCGGTGGGTCTTGAGGATATTGAAGATCTGAAAACTGACCTGGCGAGGGGTATGACCGGCACGCATTGACCACAGCCCCAACGGCAACGGTCTATTAAACGTTCACTTTTTTGCGGGGGACACCCGTAAAACCTGACCTTCATCACTGTCGGTCAGCAGATACAGGTTGCCGTTGGGCCCTGCTTTTACTTCACGAATTCGCTGGTCCAATTCTGTAAACAGCAATTCCTGCGATTTTACGCGCCCTTCTTCCATCACCAACCGGCGAACGCTTTTCTCGGCCAGCGCCGCGACGAAGAGGTTGCCGCGCCACTCTGGAAACGCGTCGCCCCGGTATTCACAAAAGCCCGCCGGCGCAATGGACGGCACCCAGTAAGCTATCGGTTGTTCCATACCCGCGGCCTCTGTAAAAGGAGACACAAAGGCGCCGGAGTAATCTACCCCGTGGGTGATGGCGGGCCAGCCATAATTTTTACCTGCTGCCATGCGGTTGAGTTCGTCACCGCCGCGCGGCCCATGCTCATGCAGCCAAACAGTACCATCGGCTGACACCAGCAAGCCTTGCGGGTTGCGGTGGCCATAGGTCCATATCTCCGGCAATGCGTCTTGGCGGCCAACAAACGGGTTGTCCGCAGGCACGCTGCCATCCTGGTTGATACGAATGACTTTGCCCAGGTGGTTATCCAGAAACTGTGCCTGTTCGCGAAAGTTAAACCCTTCACCAACGGTAACCAAAAGGGTCTGGTCGGGCATCAGCGCCAGGCGTCCGCCAAAATGATGGGGCGTGTCCCTGCTCGGTGAAGCCGTGAAAATACGACTGATATCTTCAAGACGGTCGCCCTCCAGACGGGCGCTAACAACCTCGAGGGTATTGGCATTTTTACTGCCGCTTGAAAATGACAGGAACAGGCGGTGAGTGGTATCGAATGACGGGTCCAGGATGATGTCCAGTAAACCACCTTGACCGGCCGCGTAAACCTCCGGCACATTGCCGATCGTCTGCTGCTGAAGTTTTCCATTGCTAATGCGGCGGAGTTGGCCCGAACGCTCGGTCACAAGCAGGTCGCCACCTGGCAAAAAGGCAAGCGCCCATGGGTGTGATAAACCATCCGCAACCGACTCAATGGTGTACGGCGCTGCGGTGGCGGAATTCACCAGTAAGCACAGCAACAATCCCCTGAAAACATTCATTGAACAACACCTCGGGGTTGCGTCAAACGGGCAAAAACATAAGCCCCGGCAACGCCGCACAGTGCGGTCAACAACATACCCAAACCACTTCGCGCCGCGGCAAACAATGTCACACCCATCGTCAGCTTGATCAGCCACAGCGTCACGGGGATCGAGGTGAACCCCGCTGTCAAATACCAACCGGTCCGGTTGCCGCCGATAAACCGCTTGCACAGGGCAGCCACGCCAAACGCGACCAGGAAGGCGGCACTGATAAGAACCGACATCACCGGGGCGAGGCCAATGATGTCGTGACCCGTCGCTGTTACACGCGTTGACCAGGGAACCTCCAGGCCAAAACCCACAATGTCCGCCAGTACAAGTTGGGTACCGGCGACACTGGTCAGCAACAGGGTCAACATGACCGCGCTCAAGAAATACAGGGCAAGTTTGGCTTTTTTAATCATCTTTTAGACACGCGTAACCAAAAGGTTTTGGTTGTAAAAGTGGGGATGGGTAACGAAAATAAATGCCGCCACGTCAAACGACCGGACAGGGTATACCGTAAGTTGAAAACAGGCGGAATTCAGTATTTTTCCAAACGCGATACCAACTCGCTCCACTGTTCGCCCAGAATAGATTCTGCCATGGGGTAAAGCATGGCCTCTTCCTTGGCGTTGTGTTGCTGCGTCAACATTAACAGCGTATCGCCGATATCCAACGCGCTTTCGGCCTTACCTGACTCAATTGCGGCACCGATCTGGTCAAGCAATCCACGCATTTGTTGATGCTCCATCCGCATGACAGCCGTTGGGCCGCCGCCGCTCATTCTGCTTATGGCATCAAAGGACTTGAACAACACTTCTTCTTCCATTGCGAGATGCCGACGCATACTGGCATCATATTTCTGCCATGCGCCACGCGCTGAATCGGTGTCAGCGGTGTCCAGGAGTTCTTCAACATCCGCCCAGCGGGCGTCACAATCACGATGATCCTGCTCAAAGAATGCAGCGAGGCCTGTCACGATGTCTTCAGTTGTCATAAAAGTCTCCCACACAACCGGACTTTAACTGGAAGTGCTCTGGTAAATGAATGGCTTATGACCTATTTTAGCAACTCGCAACCATGTTTGAAGCCCCAATGAACAAACCCGTACCAGATAAGTGGCGAATGAGCGTTGAAAACACAAGCGATATCGTTGATTTATGCGGTCTTGAGCCACCTGAGCCCATCGTAAAAATATTAACGGCCTGTGCGCAGTTGCATGGTGATGATTACTACCTGGCGCGGCTTCCACATGCGCCCACTCCACTTTTCCCACATCTGGAGTCACGCGGTCTGCACTGGAAACTGCACGAAGAAGCCGACGGGCGTGTACTCATCATGATTCGAAAGACCCCTTGAAAACCGGTGGCTTGAGCCTGGACCAGGCGCCGCCGTTATCGGTTCCGGTGGCATTTTTTTTGACAATTCCACTTGCCGTGCTGCTGGCGGGCTACATTATGCTGACATCTGGCTCGGCATCAATCATCAGCCCCTGGATGCCGCAGGCACTGGCGCTGACACACGCCGGCACTGTGGGTGTACTGGCAATGGGTATGTTTGGCGCGCTGTACCAGATGACCCCGGTCATTGCCGGTACAGCAGTGCCCTTTTCGCGTCTCGCGCATGTCGTTCATGCTTTTTTATTAATCGGCCTTGGCGGTTTTAGCTGGCGGTTACTCGGTGGCCCAGAATGGGTGATGGCAGTCGCCATTTTTTGCTTCAGCACCGCCCTGCTGGCTTTTCTATTGCCTTTGGGTTGGGCTTTGCTGCGCACCACGACCAAAGATGAAACGGTCAGCGGTCTGCGGTTGTCGGTGGCTAGCCTGGCTTTCATTACGTTGGCGGGCTTGGTCATGGCCAGGGGCTATGCCGGCGAAGCCTTTCCCATAAACCGGATGCTATGGGTACAACTTCATCTGACGCTGGCGTTGCTGGGCTGGGTGGGTGGCTTGATCATGGCCGTGTCCTGGCGAGTCATACCCATGTTTTATCTGGCGCCGATGACAGAAAAACCCACCATGCGATGGCTAACGACAGCGCTTATGGCTGGACTTGTCCTGCCGCTTTTATCGGTTCTCATGGGTGGGGGAATCGAAGGCTACCTGACCGCCGGTCAACTGGCTGCGGTCGGTGCGTTACCCGCCGCACTGGTTATCTGGCTGTTGCACCCTGCCCTCATCCTGCGCAATATTGCGCGGCGGCAGCGCAAGCGCGGCGACGCGTCACTACTGTTCTGGAAAGCCGGCCTCGGCGCGGCCATGCTGCTAATTCCACTGGCGGCGGCGGCGGTGCTTTTACCCGAACCGCACTGGCAAATGCTATTTGGCTGGATCGCAATTTGGGCGTGGGCAGGCATGATCATGCATGGCATGCTCAGCCGTATCGTGCCCTTCCTGGTTTGGTTTCACCGTTATTCAGCCAGGGTCGGCCTGGAACCGGTCCCATCGATGCGCAGTTTGCTGTCCCAGCAAAGGATAAAATACGGGTTCGTGCTACATTTGAGTTCAGTGATACTGGGCGTTTGCGCGATTATGACGCAGATGAATATTCTGGCCCAGCTAACCGGTTTTTTGCTGCTTGTAACTGCGATAAACCTCGCAGCCATGTTGCTGCATGTTCTACGTAAACGCTAATACCCTGATTTTGTTTGTTTTTATAAGACGCTTCGATACCAACAAACTTCATTATCATCGATAGTGCGTTCAAACTCGCCTTTGTCTAAAAGATACGTCAAATGTGCGATGGCCTCACCGGTTGCCATCACCAGGTTGCTGTCCGTGATCTTGCTTTTAAACAGCGTCGGAAATACGTCGATGACACGTTTTGGTTCGCGACAAAACTCATGCAGGTCGCACAGACAAGTTTCGTGTTCGCCGATCAACGCGTCCAGACGTTTTTTTACATCGCGGAAAGGCTTGCCGTGTGATGGCAGTACCAGCACATCATCCGGTAATACGGTTTTCAGACGGCGCAGTGACTCAAACCAGCCTGCCATGGGGTTTGCGTTGGGTTCGGTGGGATAAACACTGACGTTGGACGAGATCGTAGGCAAGATCTGATCGCCGGAAATCAACACATTCAGCGCGGGACAATACAGGCAGGCGTGCTCGGGAGAGTGGCCGCTACCGATAATAATCTGCCACTCGTTCTGACCAATGTTAAAGCTCATGCCGCCGGTCAAACGATAATAGGACTGCGGGATTGGCGCGACCACTTTGCCAAACGAGCCGAACATATCCACATACCGCAACATATTTTCTTCAGAAAACCCGGCCGCATGATAAAAACGCCGGCCTGCTTCGGGCGCCGGCAGACCGGTATCAGATACCAGCACGCGGCATAACAGGTACTCGTCACGGGTCATGTGCAGGTTGATATCGAAACGTTCACATAACCACCCGGCACAACCTACGTGATCCGGGTGCAAATGGGTCACAATAACCCGGGTGATCGGTTCGTTATCCAGGCATTCACTGAAGACGTTTTCCCAAACCTCCCTCGTGGCACGGGTAAAAAGACCGGTATCAACCACGGTCCAGCCACTTTCATCCTTCAGTAGCCATACGTTGATATGACCGAGCATAAATGGCAGGGGAAGTCGCAACCACTTCACTCCCGGAATAATTTCAACCGCTTCGCCTATCTGCGGATGGAAGTCATATTCGTAATTGATCAGATCAACGGGGGAATCCATGCGCGTATTATGTATGACTAGGCTGGTTGGTGATACGTGTATCAGCGCTAATTTGAACTAAGGTAAAACCCATACCGAA